>Ga0224511_10000210_pt1 | contig 23595 bp, 6 predicted proteins | sample SF_May12_sed_USG_2_FD_169988 | JGI IMG/M metagenome (GOLD analysis project Ga0224511, IMG submission 169988) | Sediment microbial communities from San Francisco Bay, California, United States - SF_May12_sed_USGS_8_1 | ecosystem: Environmental > Aquatic > Marine > Sediment | place: USA...
AAGAAAGGGAAGCCCTCAGGAAACAAGGCCTGAATGAGAAAACAGCAGCCTCGGTTTTATTGAAGCTGTTCATCAGTGGTAATGAAAAATGCCACACCACTGACGCCCCCTAGCGCATGAGCGGAACACCATTTTCAAATGTAAACAAACAGTCAATGGTCCCTGAACAACACAACAACCTGAAAACGAAAAGCAAACGTTAGAATCCTTGCCAGAGCCGGGAGCCGAGCTCGGGACGACTCGTACTGCAGTCTGAAGCGTTACCTCCAGACCACCGGGACTCTTGAACGTATCGATTTAAGTCAAGCTACAAATGTATTTAACTGTTTGAACGCAATACAGTTAAGTATTAACCTCAATGAGAAGGAAGACTCCAACGTATGTTGAACTGTTTCCGGTAAATTAATGATAACGTTAATTTGATCTTACAAGAGGTTAATTGGTTAATATGCTTATCTTTTTACAGTCAAAACTTAATTCTACATCTCGTAAGACATTTCTCATGAAAAGGCTTTAAGTATTATAAACATAGCTCGGAATCATGCTCGGAATCATGAATGTGTAAATTGAAATGTTTTTTGTGTGCTATAATTGATATTATATAAAACAGTTTAAACAAAGGTTTGTGCATTTCACGTTGGTTTGTCAAAAATTATTCTCAATAAGTTAGCTATACTATGCACTCTTTGCTGAAAAATTTAGTTATTGTCCAAATGACATAATGTATTGTTTAGTTACAAAGTAAAAGAGTTATGCCTGACGGATTTCATCCAAGCCAAGTTAGGTATTGTCATATATGGTATTCAGGTATTGTCATTTATTACATGAACACTAAATAGACGCAACGCGATTGGTCACACCCCCAAAATAGCCGAGTCAATAAATCTAGATATTGACCCGCTTTCGCTGATATTGACCTGTCTATAAATAGAATTAGAATTTTTGACAAAATCAATTGATAGAATACAGCCATTTTTGCATGTAAAAAAAGAAGATTGCAGTACAATGAAGTATTAAATTGTTACTAAAACTAAAATCTTATTCCAGAAAGGGAAATAATCTTGTTTACCTAAAAATCAATACTCAGTAGCATATTTTAGTGTTGAGTTTAACTGCAAAGGGAGAGCACTGTTTATATTTGTTTACATTTCTTTTGAAGCAGAAGAACTTTTATTTTGAATTCATTAACAAATATTTGAGTGTTTTATAGATCTTCTTACTACAATGGCATTGCGTTTCTTTGAAAGTCAACACTGTGCTGTGATCTAACTTCGTAAGTGGCATTCATGTTTATGACTTCGAAACTTGTTTTCATTTGTACTTTAAATTTAAGTAGAAATCTTCCCAATTTATTTTGATTTGTTTTTCTTCGAATTAAATAATTATTTTTCGAAGAATTCAATCAGTTTTCGACTGGAATTGAACTGACCCAGCAAACTAAGTAATCTATAAAAATATGAGAAAAGAATGTGCCATCTCTGCAGCCAGTGCAGGTGAGTTGTTAGTTAGTTATGTATTATATTCTAAATAAATTAATAAACACTATTTATAGTTCATGTAATAAAACAGTTATTTACTTATTAGCTGGGAAATATGCTGTTGATATTGACCGCAAAACTCGTTATTGACCTCGGCTATCGCCTCGGCCAATAACGATTTTTTAGGTCAATATCACAGCATATTTCCCAGCTAAGAAGTAAATATTTGTATAATATGGTATTCCGATATCCATAAAATAGGTCACAAATGTTGCAGTCTGTTAAGTGCACTAAACGAATTACCAGTGTAAAAGAAATTGCAAAAATGTGTAAACCGTCCCGTCGTCTCGAGACATCATGTAGATTTTGCTTCCCTCTCCATGAAAGAGACACTTAACATAATACATTATGTAAACACATATTGACGTATAAATATTTGGTTTCGTTGTTATTAATCGAACTGTCAAACTAGGTTCACACAAAACCACATCAAAAGTCAACCTTGATACGGTTACACTTTTTCTGGATGGAATATAATGTAAAATTATTCCAGGTCGTCGCAGTGTGTCATTTATCTAAGTACGGGGTTTGTTCTTCTTCTTGGACTCGCTTTCTGTTTTCGCTGGATATGTCTACGTTTGGAAAATTTGTTATCAGGAAATGGAAGCATAACTACTAAATAGTTCTGTGTAAATTGACATAAAACAGAAAATCAACCCATGCGTGGCGGCACGCACTTTGTACTAATAGGTAAAATGATGATGCGTTTTCAAAATCCTCTGAGACATAGCAAAGAACTACATGACAGATTCACGAGAGACACTAAGCTTTAGTATTTTTCAACCACTTGTAAACGTAACGATCGAACGAACCAAAGTCAAGTGTTTTGTTTTTAAAGAGATACTTAGTATACTTTTATGATATAACTGAAGATCACAACATCAATGTTAAGCCCTTCTAATTGATACCTTCTTGACAACAGTTGTATGCAGCTGTACAGCAGTTGTTGTTTTCAATATGTTTACATAATATAAAAATAAACACGAAAGTTCATTGCATCACGCAATACACCGTTCAATTATTTGTTCAACCTTTTGTTTCAGTTTTAAACGTAACATTTACTATAAAGAGCGTTTTGAAGCACAACACTTGAATTATGTTTCACATAAAGTGCCCACTTCTCTAACTGCTTGCTAAATAATGCTTTTCTTAATGACTACATACACTATTCAGTTTCTCTAGAATCCACAAACAGGAGGATGTCTGATTCTTTTGCATTGTCTCTCCTTCTCTGTCACGTTGTCTTAATGACTCTGAATTTATTAAAAATATAGTTTTTACTTAATTCCTGGCAGTGATAATTGTTCTGAATGTTGTTTTTGTACCGGCCATTTTGTCATCGTGCCTTTAAACTTGAAATATTAACATTGTTTGCAACATTCTTTCCGTGAACATCTCTAATTTATATTATTACAGCGATGCGTTTGATCTTTACTAAAATATATATCTTTTTCAGAAAACGTGTGTTACAGTATCTAGAAAGATGCACTTATTTGTTTATAATGACTGATTTGTCTTAAGCTGGGAGGTCAAATTTACCTTACAAGGAAAAGAACTGGCATCTTACAACCATTTGTTGCATATTTTGAATCACATTACCACATTTATTAGTAAGACGCTGGTGATGTTTCAGTTACACTCACACAAAATCATTTGGATTTTCATAATAATTCGACGTCCATTTTTGCAAGTATACACTGTTGGATGTCATGCTTTCTGTAGCGGTGTACTGCCAATCCATAAATTGTTTTGTTTGTAATTGGGTTATTTGATGATTTCAACTGCCATTCTTTAAATTAAACTGAAGAAAAGGAATTTAAGGTTTAAATACCATGGACACATATAGTGCAGTTTGATATACAATGTAACAAACATTAGTACCTGCAGCCAGTACTGGCTACACCTATTTCGGATACGTGTCCTAGAAAAGTGTGAGATTTCAACTTACCGACGAGATATCAGTGTTTTACAAACTTAAAAAGCGTAAATTATAAGCAACACAAACAAATCCTCAGATTTATTTTAAACGTTCTACTTTTCAACTACAACATGGCCTCAAACTGCATTTTCTAATTATTGTAATAATGCCTGCCCCGCAAAGTGAAGTTTTTAATCATTTGGTCGTCGTCTTTCCTAATTAAACGCCTCTAGGTAGGTGATTAATATTTTATGTTGGCATCTTCGGTGCACTCGGCCAACCTCTTTTCAGTAAGACACGGCACGTCAGCGCGGTGCCAACATTGTCAGTTAAATAGAAGCTTTACGGGTTATACAAGCGACACAACAAAAACAATAACTTATGTTTTGTTGTATTCACATCTGTTGTCTTACGAAAAAGGACTTTCGTTCCCATTTTTATTGTTCGAAAATAACAATACCATTTCATATATGCGAATCAAAGGAAAATGACAGGAATTACTATTTCATACACACTCGTATATGCAAGAAGAACGATTTTCTAGTTTAGATCTATACATCAACACAACTGTTTTAAAGAGGATTACATTTGGGGCTTGATAATTGCTGGACATAAGGAAACAACATAAGAGGAAGGGTATAGGACTTTCCAGGACATAAACAAGTAAAATAAGAGGACCGTTGACGTCTTTTAACGTCGTTGTGTGATGTTGTTATTATCCTACGAATACGGTTGATAGATTTAAATTGACAGACCACTGTGAATGCCCGTGTAAGGTGACGGTTATGTCTACTGGAAGGCATCATTGAAAAGTCGGGGTTTTCTTCATTACTTACTTTATGTCAATAAACGTGCCAGGTTCAAGAAGATGCGATCCACCACTAAACAGAATGTTTAATAAGTTTTCGTTAGTGTAAAACCCAACACGTCTATGAGTTCTGTAATTTACTTTTTACCTAATCTTGCATTTGTATTGTCACCGGTAAACGGTTCAATTTGCCCACCTTCTTCATACGGCGAATGAATGACGATTACATAGTCTGTTTCTACAACACAAATAATAACCGATCATTACTGTTGTCTTAACTTATAAGTTCTTTTTGTAAAATTCTACACTGTAATGTTATTACTAGTAGGTTTTTTATTGATCCATGGTTGTGATCTTCTTGTAATAAAGCATGACAATAACTCTATAAACCTCAATATCAAAAAGAGTGATACTGTAAGAATGAATTACAACAATTTGATGTATTATGTCCTAATACAGTTTTATGACACAAATTTTGTTTTCGGCAGTCTTAATTGACATTAGGCGTTTCAAACGTACATCACTAATTTGTTTTTTGCCTAAACAAATTCCAAAACAATTGTCCAGCAGAGCATTCTTTAATATCCGCTCAATGATTTTAAGGAACACATAATTATTGTTGTATTGTATAAGTTAGTGTTTTAAGAAACCACGTACAATGGCACTTTCATTAGATTGACCTAGTTTTCCTTATTATATTCTTAAAATATGCATTTATTTTCTTATATTGGTACGCAAACATAATATATATTTGGTAAATGATTCAGGTACGGTACACTCCATTTTTTTAAAAGGTTTAAAACAGCAAAATAATTGGGAATTTGCGTGAAGGAAAATTGGGATAGGAGTGTCATATAAATACTAAGTCAACAAAAGGTCAGCGGATTACAAAAAAAACCACATTAATAAATACAGATTTTTCAAATTGTTGTAAGCCTTTGTCCGACTGAACTGATTGTCTGTATTATTGTTAAAACATCAATATTAGTTATCTAGCGTTAATAATAAAAAAAGAAATTAATTTAATATTGCCTTTTTGCTATTATGACATACACATTATTTGTTTTTAATTTCGACTGTAGCATTTAGACACAGAGGGAATTGGCCTTTTGGCAAGGCCGTAGCTGCTCCAATGACGCAAAGTAATGAGCAACTGGGGAGTCGTTATCACCTTTCTGAAACAAAATCACAATGTGCTGATTGACGGTTTACAGTTAATGTTAGCGTGTGGTGTTGCAAACACACAACGTTTAACGTCTAAGAAATTTTGAAACTGTGTGAACTATTGTTATGGAGTAATGCAGTGAGTAGTTCTAAACGAAATAATTCTACACCAGTTAATTGTATTATAACAATATTTCCTTGCGGTTTTAAAATTAAACAAACATGCATAAGGTAAACCCCCCATAAATAATGATAAAATTGAAAGTCACAAAGTTGTTACGCATAACAGTTACAATATGAAATTGGTGAAGAATACCTAGACATTCAATGTTGTAAAAATGTAGACCAACGTTCGTCTCGGGTCCATATTGCACTTACATTCCGGTGTCTCAGCCGACATTATGTTGTTCAGATGATTATCAAATCATACGAAGAAGTAAAAATAAGGTAGCTATAACCGTTTCAATCTTCAGTAATCCTCAAGTATGTTCCGAGGGACGGCAACATTCTCAATGCCTTGGTTCCTTCATTCCGATAAGTGATGGTAATTTTTATAATTTTTAAGACCGAAAATAGTTTTCTTTCAATTTTGCTCATTTTACTTAGATAAAAACTAACTTAAACTTCTTGCCGTTGGAATTAAGTACCTGTGTGGCGGCTGTAAAATGTCGTCCTGTATTACATTATTGTGTAGTTATAATTCTCTGGTCCTCTGCGATCATGGATTGTATGTTGTTGGCATTTGAAAACAGTTTATGCGTTAGGGGCGTCATTTGTGTGCCATTGTTCATTACCATTGATGAACAACTTCAATAAAACCACGGCTATTTTCCCCATGCAGTCTATGCTTCATGAAGACTTTCCTTTGTTCTAAGAATAACTTGAATAGTTGACCTTGGTTATAAAGAATACGATCATATTAAGTATGAACTGATTTTGTCTAGATTGATTATAAATCTTAACACATTACTACATGTTTTGAGTAAAAATCGATATCGCTGGTGACTGCCAGAGTTTGTCATTTTGATTAAACAAACCTAGAATTTGTCTAAATAATTTTGTTGTTGTTGCATCATCAATGCGGAATCAAAAAATCCAGATGTCATATGTAAAGATTGTCATTTACATTCTAATATTGAATAAAAAAACTATTTGTTTGTTATCTTAAAAACTACCTGATATTTAAATGTATCAAATATTTATATCTGAAACTTTCAATGGGTATGTCGTTAATATTTACTTAACATAAAGCAAATAAAATGATTTATATAATTACAGTTAAGACTTTTATCGACATTCCGTTAAATGTTATTAAATCAATACAAATCGCCATTCACAAATATAATAAAACAAGTGTAAATTCAATCGTTTCCTCTTACACATTACATTTAAATATTACTTGCACTGATCGTACTATTGAGTTTGCTTTTCTCATCTCGAAAGAAAAACGTACTCGTTCATTTATTTGTAAATATTGGTTGGTTTCTTAATATTTGTTGTGGCTGTTATTTGTCGAAATGTCGAGCTAGTTTCCCAAAACCCACAACGAAAGTCAGGCTTGATTAGGTTACAAGTTCTTCTCTTTGGAATATAATGGCAATTTATTCCAGGTCATCGGCGTCCGTCATTTATATTAAAGCAATCTAGTTCCTGGATTGTTATGGAACGCGTGTATTGTTTGGTACATATTTCCATTTTAGTAGTTCTGTAAACATACTTATGCAGAATAGACAGGATTACAAATGCTAAACATTTCATTGTAAATTGACACCACACACATCCACGCACGCATGTAAGCCCGCCAACCATTGTTTACTGAATACGATGCAGTCAACACCACGTACTGTATTGTTCAAATAATTTTCTTTAAACACTTTTTGTCAATCGTAACAACTTCTATGCTTTTTAAAGTACAAACCTTTCCAAATGTTATTCTAGATATTTGTTTTGCTAAATGGATACATATTTATTCAATGTCTTGAGAATCCATAAAAAAGAATGATGCATGTTGGTTTTATTCCGTTATTCATTGTTTCTGTGACCTTTGTCTTAGGTAACTGCAAAAGATCATAACGCATTGACAAAGCTAGATAACACTTCTGTGCATGGACGGCCATACGTGTTGTGTTAATTAGACTTTGCAAGAACATCGTGTCCTAAGGAAGCCTTAAAGATGCGCTGTATAACCGTTTAAAACAATGCTGATTCTTCCCTTCCTTTCCGTCAATCATTTCTCAACTATCGCATGGCTTGAAAAGGCATTATTTAAAAATATGTTCTTTCTTGTTGTTTGCTCGGCAAGGCATTTTTTTAATCATCTGTTTGTCGTCTTTCCTAATTGAACGCCTCTAGGTGATTAATTTCATTTTGGGATCGTTGGTGCATGCGATATTTTTTTTCTAATCAGTCATCGAACATCAACGCGATGCCAACAATGTCAGATTATTCGTTGAGCAAAATAAGCCACGAAATTACTGTTCTGTTAACATGAAACATCATTTTATCAGTATATTTAAACTAGTTACCATACTAAGAAGGGCTTCCTCAGTTCCTAAACATGGTAATATGGACAATGTTGTTCTTGTCTGGTGTGTGTTGACATATTAACACTTCTTTTGATGTCTGTTTTGACATTGGTTGGGCATCTTATTACGGTTACAAAACTGTTGGCGCAATAATAGAAAGTATTGCTCTGTCACTTGGAATTATAAGGACTCCGTGTTAGTAACATGTTCGGTTTCTACAGACGCGTTACATAATGAATAGAAATAGGTTCAGGTTATTTTGTATATTTACTAATAGCACGTTAACGCTGGTGTGTGATGCATTTTGTTTGGGTTTCGACATCACAAGCAGATTTCTACTGTCTTATTCTGAAATTAAATTTTTGACATACTTATGTACATGTATTTCTTGTGATAATAAATCGCCTTTTATACTCGATTAAAAGGTGAAAAAGCGAAATTAGCAAAAACACAACATTTACATAATATTCGTATATATGTTCGTTTAATGATACAAACAAAGGATAATAAAATACATTTGGACATACTGGAAAGGACATTTTAATCACTTGTTTTTATGTAGGTTGTAATGCTATCCTAAAGACGACTTCGTTTTAAAGGGTTGATTTTCACAAGACATTAGCCAGAAACTCAAGAGGACTGTTGGCGTATTTAACGACGTTCTGAGATGTTGTAACCGCCGAAAGAATACTTTTGATAGATTTAAATTGACATACCACTGTGAATGTCCTTGTGAAGAGACATTTATGTTCACTGCAAGCCATCATAGAACGGTAGGGGCTTTCTTTATTACATACACAGCGTCAATAAATGTGCCTTCTTTAATATAATGTGATCGGCAACGTGTCTTCAAAAAGTTATAAAGAAGGTTTTATTTGTAAAACATCGGACTCGAGTTTCAACCCTGCCATTTTTATCCAGATAAAAATGAGAATGTACTCGCACATCAGTGTTCAAGAATGTGAATGGCGTGTTTGTCAAACATGGACTGCATTGTACAATACTATGATTTTTTTTATGAATTAATAAACAAAAAATAGTTTATTCTGAATGTCTGTTGCGTCTTGGTGTTCTGCGCGTTTTTGTGCTGTTCTGTGTGTTTGTTTTTGTACGGGCCATGTCCGCAGGGTGCCCTTAAACTTGACATGTCTTTATTGTTTACAACATTTTTGTTAACATCTCTTCATTTTATATTAGCATTATGAATGTCTTTATAACCAAAATGAAATCCTTTAGAATACGGAATGTCAGTGTCTTTGTATCCGGCTAATGGCAAAATAGCTACTGAAATACTGACAACAACTAAATGTTATTTGTTTAATCTATATGGTATGTCTAAGACGTGTTTTGTGACACAAATAATGTTGTCGATAAGCATATCTTTTAATGGGAAAACATACAAAAAAGGACGTGAGCACCTGAACGCAAAACGTTGTTTTCCAAACAAAAACATTGATTTATATTTTGCGTAAATTACTGTCCGTAACATTTGTCCGGCAAAGCATTTTCTAGTTTCCGCTAAATGAATATTCAAGCAGCACAAGTTGTGTTTGTGTTGTATAACTTAACTTATTCGGGAACACATATTCAATGAACCTTACTACTTCGTTGACGTACGCCAAACGAAGAGAAACCTCATTCTACTGTTCTTCGATACATTAGGTCAGTGTTTTTGGCGTTTATTACACGAAAACGTACGACCATTCATATTATTATGCAGTTATAATTATTTCCGTACGAAAATGATCATGTTGATATTGAACAGTGGTTAATAGAAGTTCTTCAAATCGTCAAAGTGAATTTCTAAAGGACATGTTGTCTGGCCATCTGCATATGTAGTTTAAGAACAAGAAAAGATAGCGTTAGAATACACAGTTAAATTGTTGCCCTAAAGATGCCGTGTCTGTATCTTGTGATCAGAATTGTTTACATCTTACGCTTAAATCACACTTACAATGAATCGTACTCCCGTAAAAAAGAGAAACTGCCTAATACAATTACCCATGCATGTATATATAATGCCCGCATATTTGCTTTTGTTTATGTTTTGATACATAACGTTGAAACAGTTTGCAGCGTGACTGTAATCGATACGTTCAGTTGTTTCGGTGGTCGAGAGGTGCAAGAGATCCCGGATTTGATTTCCGTGTCTGACAAGGATCTTTATGTTTGATGTTTGGTTTGTTGTCGTTACGTCTTTACTTGTTGATGCAAAACCATTATTTGTCATAAAATGTTGTCATTACATTTGCAATGCTTTTTCAATTTGTATAATAAACATGCTGCAAAATGTGTGACCAATTATAGGAGTATCAAGATATTGCCCCATAATCATAAAGCTAAAAGTGTGTGGTTCGTATATAATTTAACATTACAAATAGAATTCTAGCCTGACCAGCAAATTATTTCAAGTTACGTCATACACATTTACTCGGTAGAGGCGATCGAAGCCTTTCTGAGCCAGAGGTCATTGGTTTCTCAGAGGACGTCTTCGCACCTTCGACGTTAAATCATGAGCGTCTGGGGAGTCGTTACCACCTTTCTGAAACAATAACACAATATAAATGGACGAGGTGTTAAAGAAAAAATGTTGTAAACAATGTGGACACGTCAAGTTTATGGGCACCATGACAAAATGACCCGTACAAAAACACAAAGAACATCACAAAAACACGGAGTATACAAAGTAGCAACAGACATTAAGAAATAACTATTTTTGTGTTTTTCGGATTTGTCTGGGTGTTTTTATTTTAAATTTTCAACAATGCGCTGATTGACAGTTTACAATGTTTGTAAGCGTGTGGTGATGCAATCACATCAAGAATATATCGGAACTGTCTAAGCCCTGTGTTAAAGCATAATTTCATTATTTCTAATTCATCTCTAGAATACTAGTTCGTAAAAATGCTTATGGACTAGTTGTGTCTTATGTGTTGTGTCGGGTTTAAAACTTGTGAATAAAGTTTAAGCCTCATAGAGATATAAAACTGAGAGAGACATGTTCAAATCACACTGACATACCTATCAGCAACATGCCAACAATCAGAAACGAATAGAATACATTTTGGGCCAACGTCCGTCTCAGGTCAGGAATTCAATTACGTTCCGGGGTCTCGGCAGACATAATGTTGTCCAGCGGATCGTAATAACATACGAAGTAATCAAAATTAACATCATGTGTAACAGAACAATTACCGTTTCAATCTTTAATAATTTCCAAGTTATTTCCGAGCAACGGCGATATTGTCAACGTCGCATTCTTTCTGTCATTTATAATTCTGGCGTGATTTGTCGAAAATGAATCCAGCTTTCCATAAACACTGTCTTAGATAGTTGTCCCTGCTTTAACTTTGGCACGCAGGATAAAATACATATTAAAACACACACACATACCAAAGCATATTTCTCATGGACAGCACATAAATAATGTGTTGTTGCTTAGTCATACAACCCACATTTGTTTACGTGCTTAATTTTGATATAATGTATGAATCATGTAACACATAGTCTACTTAAACAAAATATTTTTATAATTAACAGCAACAACAACAGCACTAACATTGTATGTTAACGCACATCGATCTTATGTACAGAAAAGCTTAATCACACGCACCACATTTTTCATTTCAAATTAATTTTTGAAGCTCTTTAATTCATTTTAGAAAACGTTGCACTTTTATTTTAGATGTCCTATTCTTCAACTCCCGATCTTACCTGTAAATTGTTTAATCATTCAAAAGTGTCTGGTTTGTACTTTTTAAAGTCTAAATAACGATTAGGAGTATGACCGAGTGACAAATGATTTATTAGACGCGATCTGTTCCGTACAAAATACGGTAAGTTTTCTCAATTATTGGCATTTGCCTTGAACAAAGAGTTTTATGTTTCCCAGATCAGACTTTATATTCTTTTGATAGACATTAGCTTTTACAATACGTCTTTGTCGCAGATTTACGCAAAAATCCTCTTCCTAAGTGAATGATGACAAGCGTACAAATTGTGTTGTTTGTTAATAGTATTAAACGTGACATTCAGCAAGACAAATTGGTTATTTATTGTGCGGCCAATGCGCTTTGTACAAGCATCTTGCTGGAGTAAGGATTAGGACCGCAATACGATGTTTCTTGTCAACTTAAGGAGAGATGATTGTAATACACGTTGAAATGCTTGAAGCATACACTTTTCTCTGCTTAAGACATATTATTTCACCTAGATGTTTGATTGTGTTCTATTGACAATATAATATAGATTGAAGATATGTCAAAATAAATCAATGCTGCAGACCAAGTTAACACAGTCACGTTTTAGGGTTCATGACAAACGGCCCGCGCAAGAAGGGCAAGTTAACTTAAAAATTCAACACAATAATAAACGTTTATGCATTTTGAAAGTTTGCTAAAGATAAACGGGCACCGATTTTAAATTAATATTAACACATAAGCCAAAGGGATTGTGTAAATGTGGCTTAAGTTATTAACATTTCTACGAAATGGTGGGGTTGTTCTTCCGTTATAACCATATGCACCGTTTGTGGCGTTATGGAAAGAGTTATTATATCATTTAAGACATATCTTTGTTCTTTTTTTATCCTAAAGATCACGAGAATTCAATTTTATTCAGTTTGACATGTCGTTTGACATAAACTAAACGAAATGAAGTTTGCTGTCCTGAAAGGAGTCGTTTTGTGTTTCATCCTATCTTTTTGACAACATAATTGGATTTTTAGGAAAACAAAATTTTATAAAGAAGACAGTATGCAAATAACATCAATGTACATTTTCACTTAATTTGCCACATTGCCCTTTACGCGACTGAATCAAATATTAAATTGACAGATACTATCAAGTCCGATTGTAACATGCCTATAAAGTTATGTTTTAAAAATATTTCATAAACGTATCTAGCTATACATAAAACAACAACACAAGAATCCATATAAATATAAACAGAAGATAGAAAGAGACATTCCAGGATATTTGTACAACACTTTCGTTGTAACCTTTCTTTGTGGAAGAGAACCTGATAGTTACGCCTTTCATGTGTGTATCAACACTCACATTGATCAGAATTCCAAACGTCGTTAAATATATTCAACTAGCATTTGATGGAATGTGCTAATCACCGTTTGATGTTTTATCTCCCCTTGACATTTTATGGAAATTCATATCAAATGTAGACGACAGAAATGACAAACCACTCAAACTCGTTATAAATTACGGCCAACGAACTTTTTTCGCATCTGGAATCAATAATTGCCTTGTTATCTCTAGAACAACAGCATGGGCTGATGATTCTCGATGTATACATGTATACACATCAAACATGTTGAAGACCTTTTGATCTTTCTTTTTGACATTGCTTTAATCACTTTCAATCATTGTCAAAAAAGCTGTGTCTAATTATCGCTTACATGTGTATTTTAACCGTTTTTCTCTCTCTCAGACACCATTGACAGTTATGTAAAGCAAGCAATAAAGAATTTGTCCAAACAACAAAGGCCGACAAAATGTATTCTGAAACAAATTTGGATGCACTGTCTGCAATACTACCATAAAAATGTGTATTAAGAATCATCATGAGTGTATATATGAGCACAGACGTCACTATTAGCTTATTTTACGCAGTTTTGCATAAATGCTGGTTTGAAATTATTACATTTAAAAAAAATGTACATACCTCTTCAAGTTAGAAATATGAAAAATATGTAATTAAAATAAGCTATGTTCCGTTCAATGTATAAGGTATGCATATATTTCGTAGGACAACAATTATAATGCATTTTACATATAGCATTTTTGAAGGATCATTCGTGTATTAGAAACAGAATATAAAACATAACCAAAGAGAAATTATGCTACATTTATACATCTTTAAAACTTCAAATGCTCTTTTATTAAGCATATACAATGCTGCATATGTTTTACTTCTTACACCTTTCACCATCTCCATCATGCTATCAGCAAAACCCTGGTATGCATGGTTTGTGCCAAACTTAACGTCCATGTAAGATCACTGATGTTAAGAACATCTTTTGATTCATTTGAAACTGAACCTTTCGTACTGCTAAAGTTTTCAAGTACAAAGAATCAACATTAATAATGCTATAATTATCATTCTGTTAAGAATGCTCTTTTCCTTAGCATATTGACTAGGGTATTTCGTAAACAAAACCCTAACTTGAGCGCATTTGCATTCGTTGTGATTTACGCTGCATGAAATCTAAATAACACATGCTTCTTAAATACAAAGAGTAAGGCACCTTAAAACAATTTATATCCGGAAACGCACTTGAAACACAGCCATTTACTTAAAAAAGCAATAAAGACAATTTGAAAGTCTCCTTGCTGGAAATTCTCAGAAAACCGCAAAATATAGATAGTTGTCTGAAGTTTTACGACAATGCGCAGCGAACTAAATGGTAAACAGTGCTTCCCTATTTTGTTTATGCCTATGAATTCCCATGTGCGAATTGCTTTGTTACTACAATAAACATGCAAATTACATACTTGATTTTTGGTTCGCTTATAAATGTCTGTGGAGGCAGACAATTGATATGGCGTGGATTCTAGTTAGTTTGTTAACAATGTGTTGTAGTACATGTGACATCTCTGTCTGATTGCAAGCTATATTATACTGGTAAATGACTGCAGTTTTTTAGGGTTTTCATTTTAATTAACAGTCGTGGCAAATGGTGGGCATAGTGTCAACGGTACTTGTCGATTTCACCAAAACATCGATGTAACTTTAAAATCACGCATCTCAAAGATATTTAATTCAGTAAAGAGTGTTTGTTCTTAAAAGTCCATGTGTGAATTGAAACACAACATAATTTTATTCTTTTTCTTTTACCACTTTTCTACACAAAACATTTCCTTGCACACAATATCAAACATAAAAATGCAGACCTGTAAATAGAAACTGAGACCTACGGCACCGCAGTCCGGTACGTTAACCTCTTAGGCCAAGTTATGCAGTGGCGCTCGCAGCGAAGCCATTAAACTGTTTCAACGTTTTGCATGGAAACATTAACACACATACGTCACATGTGCGAGCCACATTCTTAACAAAGTAGTGTTTCGATGTTATTTAAACACACATGGATATCACTATTTGGTACTTTTTAATGCAAGAAGGATTCGCGGCTTAATTAAAGTACAAGGATATTGTAAACAAACTGGATTGCAAGATACGAACATAAAATCCTAAATAAGTTGTGATGTTAATTTACATATGACTGATTCCATATAGTGTGTGCGTTGTTGGAAATTTATTACAATTTATTGTTTTCCTCTCGGCACGTGTCTATGTTTGATGTCATAAAACGTATGTGTACGCGATGAGTTTGAATGGTAAACACAATATCAATAATTGTCACTCCTTGTCCAAATTAACAAACTGACATCAGTCATTTCCGAACGTACGCTCCCATACAAACAATGTATGCAAAGAAATACACAGTTCGTAACATTTGTCTGACAAGGCATTCCCCAATTTCCGCTCTATAATTCGAAAACAAATGATTACATTCGTTCTGTATAATGTATGGTAGAAGATGTTCAGACTAAGAACTTGTCATTTCTGATTGACGTAGTTTTCCGTAACGTATGTTAAACTGGTTTGGAGCAAAGATTGGACGCCTTGTTTATGTCGTATTCTTGTTTCACAGTCAAGGTTATGTAAATGTCGATTCCTAATTTTAAACACTTACCGTAATGGAATCACTTTGGGACGTATATGTTTAATATTCCATCTTAAAATAAAGCCATTTCAAAAGCAACTTGACTCAAATGAAAACAAATATGAGCCTGTTTATCACTCTTCTCCATCTTAACAATGACGTATTTGTGTTTTAACTACTAAAATACAACCTTTAGCATTACCGACCTAATACACAGCGTTTGACATGTTTCCTTTTCATCTATTTAAATGAAACTTTAAGCATTGACTTTATCACAGAAAGAATACACCTTGAACGTTCTAATGGTTCTATGACATTATTCATATAATGTAGGGATAGAAAAGCTTTTCTTAATAAAATATGGCGTTCAATTTGAATCAATAACAGCTTCTTATGTTTCTAAATTCAACTATTTTCGTCGGAAAGCAATCTCATATACAACTGGTTAAGAGTTGAAGGTCAGTGTTGATGTTATTGCCGTGATCAGATATGGTGCCGAAGTCAGATCTGTAAGATGACTCGAAACAAAAATGGATGCATCTTTGCGCATAGGGAAATTTATTTAAGACATACAAATGTTGTTATTACAATAATTTCTACATTGTCCTTTATTATCGTCTGTAGAGTAAGGTATCTTCTGGCACGTATAGGTTTGTCTTGTAACACATGTTTCCCCCTTCAGCGTGCTTGTTTTTCATCGATTTCTTATCGATCAACCTCGGTTCAAATCTAACTTTGCGGGGCACAAATGATAAGTTATAAACTAAAGACGACAGATAACCAGCAATTATATGACGCTCGAAATAATTGCTTCTCCGAGAAAGGCTGAATATGTCGTAAGTGATTTCTGATAAATCAGCTCGTAAAACTAGCCATCCAGACAAGGTGTCGTCTGGCCATCAGTGAATGTGATGATAATAACACGAGAAACAAACCATAATGATAGTTCGCGCTCTCACGGCATCACGTTTTTCAGATATTGCAAACACAACTTATGGCTTACTTTACACTATATATCACCACGAGTTTCAGCATACATTGATTCACGCATGTTCTAAATGGTATGTGGTTGTTGCTAACAAAAACGTTGAATTAAACTTAATATCAATAAACAATAAATGTATTGTATTCCTTTTCACGAATGACAACGTGTTCCGAAAACTGCTTTAAGACCTAAGACGTCTCCTTAATATTACTGCAATTTATTACATTAATATTAAACAGTTTATAGTTCAACAATTTAAATCGACTGCGAGCTTGTAAATAAACAGTTTTTGCTTTGAAAACAGACAATTCGCTCCTCTGCCATCGGAAAAATCCTACTATACAAAACGGCTACTGCGTTAGTAGATTATGCAAAGAAAAACGATGTTTTACCAACGATTTTGTCAACTGAATTTGTGGTCAGAACTATAATAGATTTCTCCACTGAACATAACTTGACCACTATTTACCTTTTTTCATTTTTTGAGCATCTGGAGGACAGCTGCTTTAAGGGTCAGTCCTCTACTAGAAATAAACAACACATGAAAACATATTGTTGGTCACTATACTAGATGACATGCGTTGAAGCGAATCTGTTTAGGTATATATTAAAGAACTTACTGAAATATAAATGGACCACCTAGTTGACAAACAACTATGCCGTGATACAGATCACAAGAAACGCGTCCTTAAGAAATGTATGTTTTCATATAGTTTATGTATTGTTAGAATATTTATTACAATTAATTGTTTTTCTCTCGGCATCTGCCTGTGTTTGACTTCGTAAAACGTATGTGTTTGGGATTGTCTGAATGGTAAACAAATTATCAGTGATCATCAATTCTTGTTCAAATGAACATGCTGACATAAGTTATTTCCGAACACACGCTCCCATACAAACAATAAATGCAAACAAACACAGACTTCGTACCATTAGTCTGACAAGGCATTTCTCAATTTCCGTTCCATAAATTGAAAACAAATGATTACATTTGTACGGTATACTGTATGGCATAATATAATCAGACTGCGAACTCGTCATTTCCAATTGACGTAGTTTTCCGTTACTTATGTTAAATATGTCAGGCGTACACACTTAACACATTGTTTATGTCTTATTCTTGTTTCATAGTTATGGTTATGTTAATTGTGTTTTCCTAATACAACATACATACGCACAAGAACTCACTTGTTGACGTTAAAATATTAACAATATTCAATCTTAGAATAAAGCCTTATTAAACTGATAGGCGACAAAAACAAGCCGGTTTATCAATCTTCAACGTCGCCACAATGACGTTGTTCCTGTTCACCTAGAACTTAAATACCACATTACGCATTGACTTAATATCACAAAAAGAATACTTGATTATCATTCCGAATGTCTCTATGTCTCTATGACATCATTCATAAAATGTTTATCTAGGGTTAATAAAAACTCTTCCAGAATAAAATTTGACTTCCATTTAGAATGAGTAAGCGCCGTTTTAGTATCTAAAACAAACTACTTCTGTCGAAAAGAAATGACTATAACAAGCTTTAAAAGTTAGTGCTAAGGTAATTTGCCGTAGTCATGATATCATTATGAAGCTAAGTGTGTAAGATCACTAAAACCCTAATGCATATTGGGGCAAAGGGAAATTCAATAAACACTTACAAATGCAATTAAACACTTACCTCTATTATCACTGCCTTTCAATGTTTGTTAAGTCTGTACAATCAGGCATTTTCTTTGCCCGTATAAGTTCGTCGCACATGTCTTCATCTTTCAGCATGGTTGTTTCTTTTATAGATTTTCAATCGATCAAACCCGATTGAAGCCAAACAAGGTTCGATTAAAATAATACGTTCTAAAAAAAAGACTGGTAACCAGCAATTATATGACGCTCGTAATAATTGCTTCTCCAAGAAAAAAATGTTATGTGGTAAGTGGTTTCTGATAAATCAGCTCGTAAACCTAGCCATTCTGACAATGTGTCGCCTGACTATCAGTGGATGTGACGATAAAAAACACACACGTTCTCATATCATAACGGTTATATATGTTTTACTAAATCTCAGATACGCAAGATACTTACGCTTTTACGAAATTTATAGGTTGTAGCATGCACTTGTACACATGTATTGTAAATTGTTTGTTTATAAGCAACCCAAAAAAATCCGTATATTTTAGGATTATTCAAATTGAATACGAACTTTTTTCTTACCACGTAAAGCATATTTCCACAGTTTTTATCAACTGAGATCTTAGAAATTGATAAATTATTTGGACAGTTTATTTATTTATATGGCACTATAATTCATCTCCTTTGATCTGATTCCGACGTGCTGCTTACTTAGGAAATTTTATTATATTAAAATCAAGCTTCATGACATATTTAATATTGAATACCACCTCACAATGGTAAAGAAATTCATTTTCGTTATGTAAAGAGTTTTGAAAACTTACATTTCATAACTGTACACGACATATACTAAACAACGGACCGTACGAGTTTATTAAAAGTAACACCGTATTGCTTAGGAGTCCGTATGGCGTAAAATAAAGAACTAATATTTTTTTGAAGAAAACCAATCAAGTTAAAATGTTTTAATTTCCACCAGCTACATGTATACATTTTGATGTTGTCTATTTTTGAATTTTAGTTTATTAAGTTACTTGTTGCTTTTAAAGCAGCTGTGCACCAGAGGCTAAAAAATGTTCAGTGGAGAAATTAATTATTACTGACCCCTTAATTCAAGTGATAAAGTTGACCAAATCCTTTGTAAAACATCGTTTTTTTGCATAATCTACTGCGTTATGTATACAAATGTAGTAGAAATATCCCGATGGCAGAAAACCAAATTGTCTGTTTTCAAAGCAAAAAAGTGAAAGTATGTAGGTTTTAACTGTTATTTTGATTTAATTTTTTATGTATTTGAAGTGATATTTTGAAATATTTGATTTTCTAGTACATTCTGGAGGTCAGCTGCTTAAATGTGGAAATGCAAAGAAAGAATAGATGACATACACCTCTGTACTAAAATTGACATACACCTATATACTAAAAATGACATACAACTCTATACTAAAAATGACATACACCTCTATACTAAAATGACATACACCTCTATACTAAAAATGGCACACACCTCTATACTAAAAATGACATAAACCTCTATACTAAAACTTACAAACACCTCTAAACTAAAAATGACATACACCTCTATACTAAGTATAAACTGGTAATAAATAACTTATAAGTATCGTGCTAAAGCTCCATGGCTCATGTTATATGGTTCATTAATTTTTATTAAAGTACATCAACCTACACATGGCAGCTGGGAAGAACAAATACATGCATATGTAATAATTTCTCTGACATTTTACAAACAACACTCCCATGTCATTATCCTACTCCATTCGTGGTTAGAAATACAATACATATTTTATAATTTGGAATGATTACGCGTAGTACGTTTTTACTATTAATGCAATACCAGTATAACTCTGTTTGATCTCTTTACAGCCGAACATGTTTATTGTAATGACATTATGCGATAATTGACAATAAACATCGCATGTGCATGGTTTAAAGGTTGCTGTGAAATTAATATAATTAGTTGGTTAAACGACACATTAAAACAAACACGTTGGCAAATATGTACAGACATATTACGCAAGATCTGCTTTAACATTAGGCCGTGTATTCGATCGTCAAAAGTAAAAAATGATTTGATACAGTGCTGTTGTTACAACATTCGGATACAAGAAACTGATGTACTAGAGATAATATACATTTGTGCCTACGTACGTAAAGACAACAACGCCACAACTGCAAGAGCAATGGACGAGGTCAACACCGTATCTATTGTCAGCACGTCTGCTTATGACTTTGCCAGTTTTATAGATTCTTCGGGAGATCTTCAACAATAGGAAGCTATGTTCGTATACCCATCATTTCAATTCGAGCGCCCAATCTACCTTTTTATATGGGAGACCCATGTGATCATAGCGACGATTGTCAATGGACTTGTTATTGCAGTGTTTTCACGTAAAAAGATGTGGAGTCCTACTAACGTCATTCTAACGTCAATTGCCGTTACCGATACGCTAACGGGTCTCGTTACGTTACCAAGTTACATCATGGTATATCAGAAATACATTTCCTCTGAATCCGGTCAACAACCATATGACGGATTGGGAGAAAGCTTTGTTTACGAATGGATTTATCTCTCGAATGGGACGAACAGAGTAAATCTCACCTTAGATGGGACGAACGAAATCAATCCCTTCTGGCCTGGAATGGACGAAATAAATCCCTTCTCGAATGGGACGAAAGAAAAAAAGCCCTTCTCGAATGTAACTAACGGTATATTTGACCTCTGGAATGCAACGAAGGAAAACTATGATGACTGGAATGGGACGAACGAGAACAACTCCACCTTAGATGGGTGGAACTATCCCTTAAATTAAAAATTACAATGTTAACGAACCAATAGAAGGTTATATGCTCGACATAGACTTGTGCCGTTGGTTTATGCTGACAAAATTCTTCTTTTCCCAGAGCCTTCACTCTATATCTATCTTCCTGACGCTTTTTCTAGCGTTTCAACGTTACGTATCATATGCATTTCCATTCTCCTCGAAGAAGCTACTTTCAAAGCGTAAGACGCTGATCGTGTGTGTGGTGATAGCAACGTGCTCACCCCTGCTGCACGTGTACCACGTATTAAAGGAGAAGGCGGATGATGGAATGTGTATGTGGAGGCTTGATAACTGCCCAGGCGACTGCGCTTTCCTCTGGATAATCCTCATCGTCGACCACTTGATCCCGTGCACATTGCTCTGCGTGTTTAGCGCTCTGTTTATTAGAGAGCTTCGACGTACAAACGTGTCAAGCACTTTTGGCAGCAGGAAGCAGGCGGAAAGTCGGCGATATTAGGACCGACGCGTCACCCTTATTGTCAGTCTTATTGTTCTGGCGTTCCTCATACCAGAGATTCCGTACACCGTCTTTCTGTTAACATCCGTGATAAGACAGAGCATGAACCTACGTTTTGACATTGGAACGAACCGCGCTCTCCATGCCGCATACGAACTTGGACTTGTCGTCTCATTTAACGCAAATTTCTTCATCTATACTAGTCTTAATGGTCGATTTCGGCATGGTCTAAGGCAAACGTTGCGACATGTCCTAAGACAGAGTAGCCAGCCCACTAGCGGAACAAGCCGATTAGATTATCTGCGTTAAACCAAAATCCTTAGACGGACGGACACGCCGTGCGTGACATCCAGCAGGACTTGACAGAAAAAGCTCACGTATGAATTGACGGCTTGAGCTCAAGTACGAACTGACGACCTGAGGTCAAAAAGAATATGACGGTTACGGACAACTCTGACACCTATTATGGCATTATATTTATGTAAAAAGAGTGCAACAGTTACGGCATTCCTCCTACGTCGTCAAATTGGTTTTGACATCACAACGTCAATTCGTACTCGAATATAGAATGGTAGAGGTCTGGACTTCAAATTCGAGGGTCAGGTGTTCGTGCCATACCGTGAAGCGCAAACTTTGTCCGTTATAGTTAAGACACAGTCATGTATTTGAAAGAGATCGCGCTATATATTTTTGAAAAAGAAAAAAAAACGCCTTGGTAACGCAAGCTGGTGACATATTACAAAACTTTTCAACAAAAGTGTTTTGTACAATTTTAAAACGATATTACTTATATGCTTGCTAGAATAGTCTTTGTTTTAGTCTCACCGTTTATTCACATTGTTCTATATAGTGTATAAAGTAATAAATATACTGTATGCGTGTGATTATAATTATTGTCACTTACTTTATCAAACCATTTAATATGCTATATGCATGCTTAATGTTATTATCGTCACTCAAGTAATAAGTTTGTGTTATATGCTGTAGGCGCGGTAAATATATAAATATTTTCACTCCACTTACTTTATTAGATAATTTAATATACTTTATTCGTATTTATTATAGATTGTTTCACTTTTTGTATTAGATCATTTAATATGCTAGATGCGTAGTTAATAAAAGTATTTTTACTAACTGTTTCAGTTCACGTAATATCCTGTTTACGTGGTTAATATATGTCACTTACTAATATAGATAATCTAATATGTTGTTAACGTGTTTTAGTAATACATAATTATTGACGCTTATTTTGTCATTTTTGTAGTATTATTTCTCACAATGCGTGATTGTGTAAAAATGACAGAGCGACATAAATCGGCCAATCCGGATTTAAATCACTCTCAAAACACAGGTCGTTTTCGAATTAGCATTCCATTGTAGTTTAAAACAATGTACTGAATTTGCCGACAAAAATACAGTTCGTATTGTATGTTTCTGACTTGCCAGACGGTAATATCCGTTCTTTGAATGAGAACACAAATAATTGTAATTGCACTTTATATTGCATAGTACAAGACGTTCAAATTGAGATGGTGTCAGGTTGATGGACGTTGTTTCGGTTATTCTATTCTGAAGAAGTGACTTTATAAAGATGTGCTCATGTCTTTTTTGATGTTCCGACTTTCAAAAAAAACCCTGTTTTTTAACATATACCTTGGTTTTAAATATATATATAAGAAGTAAATTATTTTAGGAAATTGTGTTAGCTCTTTTCGTTTTACAGTTACGTTACACTCTTTCATTTATATAAGACGAAACTTTATACTGCATGGTGCAAGACGTTCAAATGACCTTGGGAATATTGTCAATCAAATATGTCATTGTGCCTAGTTGAATGCTTACCTTCTTGTGGCTGAAGGCGTGTTTATATGCATGCCACATTTTAAGTGTTTAAATATATATGTATTAACTTACTACAGCTGGTGTTAAGTGCCTGTGTGGCGGCTGTAAAAAGTCGCCCCGTACTACATCATCGTGTAGTCATATTTTTCTGGTCCTCAGGGATCATGGAGTGTACATGTATGTTGTTTACATTTGAAAATGGAGTTCTGCTCA
>Ga0224511_10000211_pt1 | contig 23541 bp, 19 predicted proteins | sample SF_May12_sed_USG_2_FD_169988 | JGI IMG/M metagenome (GOLD analysis project Ga0224511, IMG submission 169988) | Sediment microbial communities from San Francisco Bay, California, United States - SF_May12_sed_USGS_8_1 | ecosystem: Environmental > Aquatic > Marine > Sediment | place: USA...
CATTGGTGTTTCAGGTAGTGATTCGCTGATCATTACCACCAAACCGACTATCGATAAGTCATTTCTGACCAGCCCAGTTACGTTATCTGGTGGTACCGCCAGCAGTGTGATGCGTATTGTTATTGATAACAACTCTGGCGTGGATATTACTGATGTTTCATTCAGTGATATTTTCCCAACCAGCCCGTCGCAAATGGTGTGGGTGAATACGGTGGCAAATACCTGTGGTGGCACATTGACCGATGCTGCCGATGCGGCACTGGTTGCTGATACTTCGACCAGTATTAAATTAACCGGTGGTGCGATTACGGCGGCAGCGGTGACCTGTACGATAGATGTGACCGTCTCAGTTTCTGCCGCAGGTAGTTATGACAATACCACTACCGGCGCTACATCTTCCACAAATAGCGAAGTTGGCCCAGTCAGTAATACTGCGCAGCTGGTCGCATACCTGGCTGCACCTACTGCCACCAAGGCTTTTGCCAGTGCTGGATTTCAGGTTAATGGTTCGAATCGACTTACAATCACGCTGACTAATCCAAACCCAGTAGCGATTACCAGTATGGCATTTACAGATACCTATCCGGCTAATCTGGTCAATGCGTCAACACCCAATCTCACCAATACTTGCAGCGGTACTGTTACTGCGGCAGCGGCTGGCAGTAGTTTGAGTATTTCCGGCGGTACTATTCCTGCATCGGGTTCATGTACGATTGAAGTCGATCTGACAGCTACAGCCGAGGGTGCTTACACCAATACCTTGCTGGCCAGTGCAGTGACTTCGACGAATGCGACTGCTGGGCCTGTGACTGATGTGACTGCAAATACCACTGCCTATTTGCCACCAACATTGAGCAAGTCTTTTGACGTAGCGACTATCAATAGCGGTGGTAGTGCTGCCATGTTACTGACGTTGACTAACCCTGCCAGCAACTCGGATGCTATTACTAGTATAAGCGTGGATGATACTTTCCCCGCTGGTATGGTGCTGCAAAATACCACGTTTAGTTACACGCCGGCTGCCTGTGGAAGCGTCACCAAAATTAGCACTGCGGCCTCTGTTGCGGGTGATGACAATATTCGCTTCAGTGTGGCCTCACTGGCAGCAGGTGCTTCCTGTGAAGTTTCGGTGAATATTACTTCATCTACATCAGGTGCTGTTACCAATACAACCGATGCGCCGATCGCTGCTGCACCGGCAGTGCTCACTGGCACGACTGCATGGGCCAGCATTACCGTGCTGAGTGCGCCGAGTATTACCGTGCTGAAATCGGTTCAGGCCCTGAGTGATCCGGTGAATTTAGCGGTGAGTCCCAAGGCAATACCGGGGGCGGTGATGCAATATACCCTCGTTGCGACTAATAGTGGTGAGGGTTCAGCGGATAATGATTCAACGATGATTGTTGATCCGATTCCAGCTAATACTGAATTGTATGTTGATGATATCGGCGGTGCTGGTTCCGGGCCGGTTTTATTTACCCAGGGTGCGACTTCTAGTACCTTGAGCTACACGTATACCACGCTGGGTGATTTGACAGATGATCTTTCTTTCTCGGACGATGGTGGCACAACCTGGACGGCTGTTCCCACTATAGGAGCCAATGGTTGTGACTCGACTATTACGCACGTCCGCATCAATCCAAAGGGTATCTTTATTGGGGATGCTGTTGCGCCGAGTCCCAGCTTCCAGCTTGTCTTCCGTGTTTGTGTTCAATAACACCGCTATCTTTTGTGGGCAGTGATAAGGTTTTATCATCCCTGATGTTCGGTGAACATTACCCGCAATGTGCCTTATGCTGGCCTGTAGAAAAAGGTTAAGATTTTTCTCGGGCAATGGCGCGATGACCAATATCAGTTCTGAAATAAACTTTGTCCCATGAAATCGCATTAACGATTTTATAAGCTTTGGCCTGGGCATCGGTGACCGAATCACCTAAGGCACAGGCACATAAAACACGTCCGCCATTGGTGATAACCTGTCCGTCTTTTTCAGCCGTGCCAGCGTGGAAAATTTTGGTGTTGATGTTATCAGCGCTATCGAGACCACTAATGACATCACCTTTATTGTAATCATCGGGATAACCACCCGCAGCTAACACTACGCCGATAGAAGTGCGTTCATCCCAGTCAGCCGTTGCACCATCGAGTTTGCCGTCGATGGCCTGCAGGCAATGTTCAACCAGGTCAGATTTCAGGCGCATCATAATTGGCTGGGTTTCGGGGTCACCAAAGCGCACGTTGTATTCCAGTACATTGGGTTTGCCGGTTTCATCAATCATCACACCGGCGTACAAAAAGCCGGTGTAGTCATTACCTTCGGCGGCCATACCGTCAACCGTGGGACGAATAACTTTATTCATAATACGATTATGAATTTCGGGTGTGACTACGGGAGCCGGTGAATACGCGCCCATGCCACCCGTGTTGGGGCCAGTGTCGCCATTATCACGTGCCTTGTGATCCTGTGAAGTCGCCATGGGTAAAATATTTTTACCGTCAACCATGCAGATGAAACTGGCCTCTTCACCGAATAAAAATTCTTCGATGACGACACGTGCACCTGCATCACCGAAGCGATTGCCAGAGAGCATGTCAGTGACCGCGGCAATGGCTTCATCTTCGGTTTGCGCCAGTATTACACCTTTACCCGCGGCCAGACCATCGGCCTTGACCACCAGTGGTGCACCTTGTTGTTTTACATAAGCAATGGCTTCTGCTTCGTCGGTAAAGTTACCGTAAGCACCGGTGGGAATATTGTGACGAGCCAGAAAATCTTTGGTGAAGGCTTTTGAGCCTTCCAGTTGTGCTGCGCCTTTACTCGGGCCGAAGGCTTTGAGGCCTGCAGCAGAAAACTCATCGACAATGCCTTCGACCAGTGCAGCCTCAGGGCCAATGATAGTCAGGCCGATATCGTTGTTTTTGGCAAAGTCGAGCAGTGCAGGAATATCTTCACCACCGATGTTCACATTTTCAATACCATCTTCAAGCGCAGTACCGGCATTACCGGGGGCTACGTAAACCTGGTCAACTTTTGGGGATTGGGCGGCCTTCCAGGCTAGGGCGTGTTCGCGACCACCACCACCAACAACGAGAACTTTCATGATTTTTCCTGTGCTTTGAGGGTAAAAATTAAGGTGGGGATTTTATCTTGTTGGGAGGAGGGGAGATAGGGGCAGATTTTATATTTTTAGCTCGCCATTACTGCGGGATGTCTGTTAGCGACGGTGGGTTCAACTTGTCGCTGCAACACATGCATTAAATCTATCTGCTGGTGTTTCGTATTCTAACGTTTTTCTTGGTCGTTCATTTAACTGTCGAGCTATCGCATTTAGCTTAGCTTGTGAGTGTACTGATAAATCTGTGCCATGTGGTAAGTGCTGTCTTAGCAAACGGTTAGTGTTTTCATTAGATCCACGCTGCCATGGACTGCGTGGATCACAAAAGTACACGTCAATATTGGTTTCCATCGTAAAACGTTGATGATCGGGCAGTTCTTTGCCTCGATCCCATGTCAGCGATTTGTACAGATCATCGGGTAGTTGTTTAGCTTGCTTAATGAGTTCTGACACAACGCTTTCCGTGTCCTTGTTTTTAACCTTTGCCATCATGACGTATCGCGAATGTCGTTCGACAAGCGTTGCGATGTAACTGTTTTTTGAGCCACCAATAAGATCGCCTTCCCAGTGGCCAGGAACTGCGCGATCTTCCACGGATGCGGGTCGTTCACGGATAGACACCATATTTGTAATTTGACCAAGTCCCTTCTTTTTACGACTCGCATGCCTTGATCGACGAATCGCACGTTGGCTTCTAAGGTATTGCTGTAACTCTTTTTTCAGTACACCACGAGCTTGAATAAATAAACTACGGTAGATGGTTTCGTGTGACACTTGGTTGCTCTCATCTCCAGAGTGCAATCTTTTCAGCGCAGTAGGTACGATTAGCGTAGCGTAATCGTACGCATGAATGCACAAGACTAACATTCCTCCGATTACGCTGTGCTAATCGGAGCTGCGTTTTAATTCAGGTTTTCTCTGCGGTGAAAGCTTTTTAAGCATGATAAAAGAAATATCCCCATGAAACCCCAAAACTCTTCTCCAATGAATCCAGTAAGGAAGGTTGCGGAATTGCTTCCTTCGGATAAATATCCGTAATCTCAATAAAACACTTTCCAAAGCCTGCTAACTTTCGCCAGTTGAATAACCATGCATCTGATTTAGTTTGGCATTGATTACAGGTTAACTGGTTATCTTGCAAAAGTTCTCGCCAGTTTTTTTCTGGTTTTTTACAGTGTGGGCAATGAGGAGAAAAACTGTGTTTGCCGGTTAATGCGGTGATAGTTTCAGTGATGGTAATTTGAATAAAAGTAAATTTTCCATCGTTGTCTTCATTTTCTAATTTGATATTGGGTGAGCAGCCCATAAAACTGATGTGATCAAGAAATTTTTCACCGACTAAAAAACTATTTTTATCTTTTTTTAAAAACTCACCCGCGAGTCCAGCTTTTTGTAATGTATTTATTAATGCTTCTGGGTTATCGGGCGTCCAGTTTGGATTGCTCGGGTAAATAACTAATGAAGCATTGTTGGTGAATGCATTCATTATTAATTATCTGAAGATTCGTTGTCCGTTTTTTCCTTTATTTTGTCATCGTCGTCCATAATGATTCGGTGTGCCGGGCCTTCGAGGTCATCAAACTGATCAGATTTTACCGCCCATAAAAACACCCAGATAATGCCAGCGGCGATGATAAGTGCGAGGGGGACTAAAAGGTAAAGGGATTCCATAAAGTGTTGGTCTTCTGTGTTTAATTTTTGGTTAAGCGTAATGCATTGAGCACTACAAATAACGAGCTGGCGGACATGCCGATAGCTGCCATCCAGGGGTCAATATGACCGGTGGCAGCGGCGGGTACGGCCAGTAGATTATAACTGAAAGCCCAGCCCAGATTTTGTTTGATGATTTTTAGTGTGCGTTTTGAGATTTGATAACCTGAATACAGGTGCTCTATGTGATTGGATAATAGAATCATATCGGCGTGGGCGGCAGCCAGTTGTGTACCACTACCCATGGCGATGGAGACGTTAGCTCCTGCGAGTACGGGGGCGTCGTTGATGCCGTCTCCCGTCATGGCGATGATAGCCCCCTTTTGTTGCATGGCCTGAACCTGTGCGAGTTTGTCGGCGGGTTTCATATCGGCATAAATATTTTCAATTCCTACTTTTTTTGCGATACGCATTGCGTTGGCCTTGTGATCGCCAGTCATCAGGGTAATGGTTTTGTTTTGTAGTTTGAGTTTCTGGATGAGTGCTGGTGCCTCTTCTCTGATTTCATCATCAAAAGCAAAAATGGCGAATATTTTTTTATTGCTGGCCAGTGCTACCAGTGTTAGTTCATTGATTTGATGTTCTATTAGCAATGAGGTTGATACTGTCTGTTCGCAAACCTGGTTAATGTAATTGATGTTGCCAAGATACCATTGTGTGTTTTTGATGATGCCATTGACACCTGAGCCAGCTTTATTATCAAGTTCGCTGACTTTGATTTGTCCGTTGTTGTGTGTGGTTTCGCTGGCGGCCTGTATTAGACTTTGGGCGACAGGATGTTCGGATCCCGCTTCCAGTGCGGCGGCAATTTGAAGGTGGTGTTCAATGTCGCTATTGTCCAGTGATATGGTTTTTATTAACTGGATATTGCCACGTGTTAGCGTGCCTGTTTTATCAAAAACAAAATCGCTGGCTTTGCTCAGTGTTTCCAGTGCGGTGGCACTGGTAGGCAATAAACCCAGTTTGGCGAGTTGGCCGCTGGCGGCGGTGAGTGCGGCTGGTGTTGCCAGTGATAGTGCGCAGGGGCAGGTGACAACGAGTGTGGCAACGGTGATGGCTACCCAGTGTTCGGGATCGGTTTGATACCAGTAAAAGGCAACGCCGCAGGCCAGTAATAAAATAATGGCAACAAATTTTGAAGCCAGCCTGTCGGCCATTTTGGCGATGGCGGGTTTTCTGTTTTGAGCTTCGTCGAGCAAGCGATGAATAGATGCAAGTACGGTATCGTCACCGATTTTGTCAATTTTGATTACCAGTGGGCTTTCGGTGTTGGTGCTACCGCCGATGACATTGTCATCAATGGATTTTGTTATCGGCAGACTTTCGCCAGTGATTAGGGATTCGTTAATTCCTGAAGTCCCTTCAATGATGCTGCCATCGGCGGGGATGTGTTCTCCAGGCCTGACCAGTACATAATCACCGATGTTGAGTTCGGCCACGGAAATGCTGGTCTGGCGCTGGTGGTCAAAAACACCGTTGTCGTCAGTATCCAGTTTTGTAGCAATTGTGGGCTGTAAATTGAGTAAAGCTTCAGTAGCCTCAGCAGTACGTTTGCGTGCACCAGATTCAAAATAACGTGCCGATAACAGGAAAAAGGTAAACATGGCGACTGAGTCAAAATAGATTTCACCCGAGCCCTGAATAGTATGTGTAACACTGGCACTAAAGGCGATACCAATACCTAGCGCCACGGGGACGTCCATGCCGACACGTTTGTTTTTAAGGTCTCGTAATGCAGCGCTGAAGAAGGGGCTGGAGGCAAATAGTAGCAAGGGGACTGTGATGGCCATGCTCACCCAGCGGAACATCTGTTTGAAATCTTCTTCTATGCCCCACCAGTCACCGGTGTACATAGCGACGGCCAGAATCATGATTTGCATACCTAGTACAGCGGCGATACCAATGCGGCGTAGTTGCTGTTTTTTTTCTTTTTCGATAAGGGCCTGTTGGCGATCGGGGTTATAAGGATGGGCCAGATAGCCAATGCGAGTGATGGATTCAAGAATTTCACTGAGCGTGATACGGTTATTATCCCATCTCACTTTGGCGCGATTGTTGGAATAATTGATACTGGCACTGATGACACCGGGCAGGGTATTCAAATGTCGTTCATTGAGCCAGATGCAGGCAGCGCAGACGATGCCTTCAAGAATCAGTGAAACCTCTCGAATCTGCTCACTGCCATCAGCAATGAACTGTTTCTGTACCTGTGGATTGTCGTAGGCTTTGAGTTGTTGCAGGAACTCCGGAACGATCTCTTCGGGTCGGGTTGATGGTTCAGTCCTGAATTTATAAAAGTCTTCCATACCGCTATTGACGATAGATTGAGCCACGGCCTGGCAGCCATAACAGCACATGGCCTCATCTTTGCCATTGATACTGACATGAATATCAAGTTGCCTTGGTATGGGTAAGCCGCAGTGAAAGCATGGATTATCTAGATTTTCTGGCTTCATTAATGTTATTTATTCGGTGATTTAGGTTCTAAAAATGCCTAAAGAGTGCTTTAATTAGCAGTATGTATGTATGTTTGTGCGCGATTTTATAGTTTATAATGGCGCGCATAAACACAATATGCACCAGTGTCGTAAAATAAACTTGTTTAGCTAAATAATTAGCAAAAAGTATGCCCGATGTAGAGAAGCCACAGTTAGTAACATTTGACCGACTCAAGGTATCTTGTGGGCAGTGTAATTTAAATGAGCTGTGTTTTCCGCATGGTATGGATCCAGATGATATGAATAAGCTGGATACGGTGGTCGAGCAGCGCAAGCCATTGCATAAAAATGATCACCTCTATCGCGAAGGTGATGCTTCACATGCCATTTTTGCTGTACGTTCTGGTAGTGTAAAAACTCTGGTTGAAAGTCCGAATGGTGATGAGCAGATCGTTGGCTTCCATTTGCCGGGAGAGGTGCTGGGCCTGGATGGTTTTATGGATGGCTGTCACACCTGTACGGCGATTGCCCTGGAAACAACCAGTATCTGCGCTATACCTTTGTCTAAACTGGAAAGTTTATGTAATACCCTGCCAGGTTTGCAACATCAAATGCAGCGCATTATGGGCAAGGAAGTGACGGAAGAGCATTTGATGCTTTTGATGTTGGGTAAGATGAGTGCTGAGGAAAAAATTGCGACTTTCCTTTTGAGTATTTCTCGCCGTATGGTTGAACGTCACTGGAAAGCGACAGAATTTGTTTTGAGTATGCCGCGTCAGGATATTGCAAATTATCTGGGCTTGGCAGTGGAAACAGTCAGTCGATTGTTTGCGCAGTATCAGGAGGCAGGTATCATCAAGGTCGAACGCCGCCGCATTAGTATTCTCAAACTGCAACGGTTAAAAGAGATCGTTGGTGAATGTAAACCTGTAGACACAAAAAAACAGGGCTGACCCTGTTTCTTCAAAAGGTTTTGTAGAGCTTTGTCCTGATAGCCTGCATATCGCCTAAATTACTTTTGAAAAGCGCCGTCCCACTTTATCTTTATCCAGGTATCTATCGAACTCCATGCTAACGGTGCGTGATAGTAAACGACCAGAAGCAGTCACTTTAATTTGATTTTTATCCATCTCAATCAGGCCATCTTTTTGCATGGTTTCTAACGCGGGCATGGCATCAGCAAAGTATTTACTAAATGTTATTCCCCACTTTTTTTCCAGACGTTTTATATCAAGATAGTTATTGCACATGAGCTGGTTGATGATTTCACGTCGTAATATATCGTCTGCTTCCAGTTCGATGCCCCTGAAAATAGGGATTTCTTTTTGTTCAATGCAGCGAGCGTATTCTTCGATGGTTCTTACATTTTGTGAGTAATTGTCACCAATGCTGCTGATGGCAGTAATGCCCATGGCAACAATATCGCAATCTGCGTGGGTTGAATACCCCTGGAAATTTCTGCGTAACGTGCCCTGTTGTTGGGCTTTGGTTAGATCATCTTCCTGTTTGGCAAAGTGATCCATACCTATGTAGGCGTATCCTGCCTGTTGTAATTTTTCGATGGTCATTTGCAGAATTTTTAGTTTTTCACCCGGGCTGGGCAGGTCTTCTTCATTAATGCGGCGTTGCGGTTTAAATAAATCAGGCATATGTGCGTAGTTATAAACAGCAATGCGATCGGGATTGGCATCAATAGCTGCCTGAATGGTTTTTTCAAAGCTATCCAAAGTTTGCCTGGGCAGACCGTACATTAAATCTATATTTATGGAATGGAAGTCATTTTTGCGAGCCGCATTGATGACCTCAATAATTTGTTCTTTGCTGTGAATGCGGTTGACGGCTTCCTGTACATCGGGATTAAAATCCTGCACACCAAAGCTAATGCGATTGAAACCTAGCTTACGTAATCGAGCGATACGATCTTCATTAACCGTTCGAGGATCGACTTCAATACCAAATTCGCCTGAATCACCTTCGGGTACATTGAAGTGTTGTTTTATGGTGTCAAAAATATCACTGATAGTGTCGTCATCTAAAAACGTAGGTGTGCCTCCGCCCCAGTGTATTTGGGTGACAGGACGGTCTTTGTCAAATAATGTGCCTTGTATAGCAATTTCTTTTTTGAGCAACTCGACATAGGATGGCGCTTTATCCTTGTCCTTGGTGACAATTTTGCTGCAGCCGCAGTAATAACAAATAGTGTCACAGAAGGGAATGTGCAGGTAAAGCGATAAAGCTGTAGGTATGGGATCGTTATTGCTGTCATCAACCCATTCGCGGTAATCCTCGACACCATAGTCGGTGCTGAATTGTACGGCTGTTGGGTAAGATGTGTAGCGAGGACCCGAACAATCGTAACGACTGATCAAATCTTTGTTAAAGATGACTCGATTATTCATATAGTTCCCTGGGTTTCGATCGACCGATTCTACGTTGATTTTTTTGAGAAATCGTGACTTGCATCAAGTCTAGATAATGTAGCTTGATTTTTGTTGGGTCAAGCCCAATCACTGTTTGCTCGTATTTTTTTACCTGGTCTAAAGTAAATTCAGGTGTGGAAATTACAAATGATTTTTTCTTTACTGGTTTTGATTCAGTGATGGAATTTTATTTTAGAGTGCGATTATTATCAATGTATGAGTGTCGAGAGGATTATTTGGCGCCGTGTTAATTTGCAATTCTTTGTGGCTATGTGTGCAATTATTTCACCTATAGTTGTGGGTCTATATCTACAAGAATTGTTAACAGTTTTGTATTTATTGATCTGTATCATGGTTTGGATGATAAGAACGTTTAGTCATATGTTTGGATAATAAGAACGCTTCTTATACCCTTTTAATTTTGGAATAACTCTAATATAATCCGGTTTTTTTGAAAATAATAGTTCTCTGGAACAAAAGAAGGATGCATCTATGAATGATGAAACCATGACCTATAACTACACGGTCGTCAGGCAGTTTGCTGTGATGACAGTTATTTGGGGTATCGTGGGTATGGCTGTTGGCGTACTAATCGCCTCTCAGATGGCCTGGCCTGCAATGAATTTTGACACGCCCTGGCTGACCTTTGGTCGTTTGCGTCCATTGCATACCAATGCGGTTATTTTTGCTTTTGGTGGTTCAGCTTTATTTGCGACCTCTTATTACGCGGTTCAACGAACATGTCATGTTAGATTGTTCGCGCCCAAGTTGGCTGCTTTTACCTTCTGGGGCTGGACAGCGATTATCCTGCTAGCAGCTATTACTCTGCCTTTAGGTATTACTTCATCAAAAGAATATGCTGAGCTGGAATGGCCAATTGATATACTCATTGCAGTGGTCTGGGTGTCATATGCTGTTGTCTTTTTTGGTACAGTGGCGACACGTAAGGTTAAGCACATTTATGTAGCAAACTGGTTCTTTGGTTCATTCATTATCACAGTGGCTATCCTGCATATTGTTAATAGTGCAGCGGTACCTGTTTCATTCCTCAAATCTTATTCAGTTTATGCGGGTGTGCAGGATGCTATGATTCAGTGGTGGTATGGACATAACGCAGTAGGGTTCTTCCTGACAGCGGGCTTCCTCGGTATTATGTATTACTTCCTGCCCAAGCAGGCTGAGCGTCCAGTTTATTCCTATCGCTTATCAGTAGTGCATTTCTGGGCTTTGGCATTCACCTATATCTGGGCTGGACCTCATCATTTGCACTATACCGCTCTACCTGACTGGACTCAGTCTCTGGGTATGGTGTTTTCACTAATTCTATTGGCACCCTCATGGGGCGGTATGATCAACGGCATGATGACTTTGTCAGGTGCCTGGGATAAGTTGCGTACTGACCCAATTCTTAAATTCATGATCGTATCGGTTTCTTTCTATGGTATGTCAACATTTGAAGGCCCGATGATGGCGATTAAGACGGTTAACGCTCTATCGCATTACACAGACTGGACAGTAGGTCACGTGCATTCAGGTGCTTTAGGTTGGGTGGCATTCATTAGTATTGGTGCGATTTACTTTTTGATTCCACGCCTGTTTGGTACAGAAATGTACAGTAAGAAACTGATTGATATGCATTTCTGGATTGCGACGATTGGTGTTGTTTTATACATCACATCAATGTGGATCTCAGGCATTATGCAAGGTTTGATGTGGCGTGCAGTTAATGCCGATGGCACATTAACCTACAGTTTTGTTGAAAGCGTGCAGTCTATGCATCCATTCTATGTAGTTCGCTTCCTGGGTGGTTTGCTGTTCCTGACCGGTATGCTGATCATGGCTTACAACGTATTTAAAACAATCGCGAAGCGTCAACCGGTTGTAGCAAACATTCCTGCGCCAGCAGAAGCGCACTAGGAGAAGCAGATATGACGTTACAGGAAAAAGTAGAAACCAAATTAGGTTTTCTAATCGTGCTTTCAATTGTTGTTGTTCTTTGGGGTGGTTTGGCACAAATTGTTCCGCTGTTCTTTCAGAAATCAACAACCGAAGCGATTTCAGGTCTGGAACCCTATACCGCGCTGCAATTAGCAGGCCGTGATATTTATATTCGTGAAGGCTGCGTGGGTTGTCATTCTCAGATGATTCGTCCTTTCCGTGCTGAGACCGAGCGTTATGGTCACTATTCAGTTGCAGGTGAGTTTGTTTATGACCGTCCTTTCTTATGGGGCTCTAAACGTACTGGCCCAGATTTGCATCGTGTGGGTGAGCGTTATTCTGATGACTGGCATCGTGCTCATTTGATTAATCCACGTGATGTTGTGCCTGAATCTATTATGCCGAGCTATCCCTGGCTGGAAGAAAATCAGTTAGATGACCCATTGATTCAGGACAAAATGCGTGCACTAATGGTAGTGGGAACGCCTTATACCGAAGATGATGTAGCAAATGCGCCAGCAGCTCTGGAAGGCAAGACGGAAATGGATGCAATGATTGCATACCTGCAGTCTTTGGGTACCAAAGTTAAAGTACGCCGATGATTACAGTACAAACAATCTGGACCGTTATTGCATTTGTCATATTTGTTGGCATCGTAATATGGGCGTGGGGAAGTGGTCGTAAAGCCGAGTTTGATAAAGCGGCGCGTATGGCTATGGATGATGACAAACCAATTAGTAATAATGAGAAAAATTAGGAGTAATCATGGCTGACTTTAATAGCGAATTCTGGAGCTGGTTTATCAGCGCTATAGTCGTAGGTGGGTTCATCTGGATGCTGTATTTGCTTCAGATAAACAACAAGGGGCAATTGCCAGAAGATGGTAAGGCAAAACCTACTGGGCATGTTTGGGATGAAGATCTTCAGGAATTGAATACACCACTGCCACGTTGGTGGTTGTACATGTTTTATATCACCATTGTATTTGGTGCAGTATATCTTGTTCTGTACCCAGGCCTGGGTAGTTATCAGGGTGTTTTAGGCTGGAGCCAGGTTGCTGAATATGAAGCCGAGATTACAAAAGCCGAAGCTGAATATGGTCCCTTATACGAGAAATTTTTGGGTGAAGATATAGCAGCACTGGCATCGGATACAGATGCGATGGCTACTGGTGAGCGTTTATACGTGAACTATTGCTCAGTGTGTCATGGTTCTGATGCGCGTGGTGCTAAAGGCTTCCCAAATTTACGTGATCATGACTGGTTATATGGTGGAGAGCCCGAGACAATCAAGACAACTATTATGCACGGTCGTACTGGTGCTATGCCAGCCTGGCAAGATGCTTTAGGTGGTGAAGAGGGCGTTGATCAAGTAACTGAGTATGTTCAGCAATTAGCCGGTCGTGATATTGACGCTGCAGTTGCCGAGCAGGGCAAAGCCAAGTTTGATATGTTCTGTGTGGCTTGTCATATGCCGGAAGGAACAGGTAATACAGCAATTGGTGCACCTAACCTGACTGATAATGTCTGGTTATATGGTGGTACCGCCAAGGCGATAAAGGAATCTATTGCCAAGGGTCGTGCTGGTCGTATGCCTGCTAATGCTGAGTTCCTTGGTGAAGCAAAAGTACATGTTCTGGCTGCTTATATATATAGTTTGTCGAACGAAAATAAATAGCTAAAATTTAGATTGGAATGAGTCTAGCCAAAAAATCCAGATCGTGTAATATCTGGATCTATGGCTAATATTCCAGTAATACAAAGAATCGTTTCAATACTGTGGCCGTCTTTTATTACGGCCAGTGTTGCAACGATTTTATTTTTTACAGTCTTTGATCCTAGTATCATCTTTATCGATTACGATATCAGTCGTTTGGGTGCGTATACGGTAGGTTTCTTTACTTTCTGGTTGTTTGGTGTGTTCAATTGCATGGCAACATGTTATTTTCTGAGGCCATGTAAAAAGCCTGAGAAATACGGTAACTGTTAGTAACTGAAAGAGATCAAATTTAAAATTGCAGTTTGTTAAGTGCAGTTTTTTTATGCCTGGATGTAACAGAATCTGGTAATACTCTAATGCGATTGATATTGATAATCAATGACTGAGCCTGCTGATAAAAAATCTATTTCCACAGATGTGGAACAATCCTTATATGCTAAACGTGAAAAAATTTATCCACGTGAAGTTCATGGTTTGTTTGCGGCGCTGAGAATTGCGGGTGTTTTTGCCCTGTTGGGTTTGTACTACATTATTCCCTGGATAGAGTGGGAAGGTACGCAGCTAGTACTGTTTGATTTGCCCAATCGAAAATTTCATATTTTTGGCATTATTTTCTGGCCTCAGGATTTCTTTTATTTAGCCTTGTTGTTGATTGTCGCGGCTTTATCTCTATTCTTCTTTACTGCATTGGCTGGACGTTTGTGGTGTGGTTATGCCTGTCCACAAACAGTTTGGACGGAAGTTTTTTTGTGGATAGAAAGAAAAATTGAAGGTGATCGTCCACAGCAAATGAAGTTGGATAAGGCGCCCTGGACATTCAGTAAAATTAGAATCAAAGCATTTAAACATACCATCTGGATTATATTTTCTTTATTTACCGGTTTAACTTTTGTTGGATATTTCTCGCCATTAAGAGATTTGGTGGGCAATGCATTTAGTTTTAATCTTGGCCCATGGGAATGGTTCTGGATTATTTTTTATGGTTTTGCTACCTATGGTAATGCTGGCTGGTTGCGTGAGCAGGTATGTACATATATGTGCCCTTATGCGCGTTTTCAGAGTGCCATGATCGACAATGACACATTGATTATTTCTTATGACACGGCACGTGGTGAATCTCGCGGTAAGCGCAAGAAAGGAGCAGATCCAAAAAATCATGGCCTGGGTGACTGTATAGATTGTACGATCTGTGTGCAGGTTTGTCCGACAGGTATCGATATACGTGATGGTTTGCAATACGACTGTATCGGTTGTGCTGCCTGTATTGATGCCTGTGATGATGTTATGGATAAGATGGGATATGAGAAGGGTTTGATTCGTTATACCACTGAGAATATGTTGCAGGGCATGTCTACAAACTTCATGCGGCCCCGAATTATTGTTTACGGAATTATTTTATTGGCAATTACAGTCAGTACTTTCTATGCTATTTCTCAGCGTCAGCCATTAGCGCTAGATGTGCTACGTGATAGAAATAGTTTATATCGTGAAACCAATGAAGGCTGGATTGAAAATGTTTATATTGTCAAAGTTATGAATATGGAGAATGTAACTCGTCGTTATTCTTTATCAGTGACGGGCATAGAAGGTTTGTCGATAGACATGGACAGGCCAGATATTGAAGTGACTGCAGGCAGTGTGATAGAGGTTCCGGTGAGGGCAAAAGTGGATCCTGAGTACCTGGAAAAACGTAGTAATGAAATCCAGTTTAAATTGCAGGCGGAGCATCAGGAAGATCTGTCGATTAATGAAGAAGCACGTTTTATAGGGCCGAGATAGATGAATATGAATAATACAAAAGTGCTTCCATGGTATCGTTACCCTATGGTCTGGATGCTTATTGCCATTCCATTTTCAGCAATTGTGATGGGCGTTATTATGATCTGGTTAGCTGTGACTACGGATGATGGCCTGGTTGAAGATGATTATTATAAGCAGGGTATGACGATTAATCGTGATTTGCATCGTGATGCTATGGCACAGGAAATAGGTTTAAGTGCTGTGCTGGAAATGAATGATTCAGATGGGATTATTCGGATAAATTTGGCTTTTAATAAAGGTGATCTGGAACGCTATCCAGATATCTTGCAGCTAAAACTTCAATATGCCACGCATGATCATAATGATGTGCATCTGGAACTGAATCACGGGCAGGGTGACCAGTATATTGGCATGGTCAAGCAAAGCCTGATCCCAGGTAAATGGTATCTTGAATTGAGTCAGGGTGAATGGCGTTTGAATGCTGCTATGAATGTCAGCAAACAGGCTAAAGTTTTACTGGCACCGTAAAAGTTCGAGAATAACGGAAAAGATTAAAAACAAAAGACTTTTCGCGCAAAGACGCTAAGGCGCAAAGAAAACCCAATTATTTTTGTACTGCGCCGTAGGCGCAGTGATCCAAAAAAGCTTTACGCCTTTGCGCGAGCCACGTTTTTAATCACAAGTCGTACTAATGTTTAAAGTGACGCATACCCGTGAGCATCATAATCATGTTGTGCTCATTCGCAGCTGCAATAACTTCATCATCACGCATTGAACCACCGGGTTGAATAACAGCAACAATACCCGCTTCATGGGCAGCATCTATGCCATCACGGAAGGGGAAGAAGGCATCAGAGGCCATGACTGAGCCTGGCACCTCCAGTTTGGCGTGTTCGGCCTTAATACCAGCGATGCGGGCACTGTTGATGCGGCTCATCTGGCCTGCACCAACACCGATGGTCATACCATCTCTACCGTAAACAATAGCGTTAGATTTAACAAACTTGGCAACGCGCCATGTGAATAACATATCAGTGATTTCCCGCTCGGAAGGTTTACGTTCGCTGACGATATCCATCGAGTTGAACAACTGCAGATCAGTATCCTGAACCAGTAAACCACCATTGACACGTTTGTAATCCAGACGGGCAGCGATATTATCAACATCCCATTCACCACATTCCAGTAAACGAACATTTTTCTTTTCAGCGACAGCATCTTTAGCATCCTGGCTAATGCTGGGTGCAATGATTACTTCAACAAACTGACGATCGACAATGGTTTTTGCAGTTTCACCATCCAGCTCACGGTTAAAGGCGATGATACCACCAAAGGCCGATTCAGGATCGGTGCTGTAAGCTCGGTTATAAGCATCCAATAATGTTTCATTAACTGCTACGCCACATGGGTTGGCATGTTTGACAATAACGCAGGCAGGGTCTTTAAATTGCTTAACGCATTCTAATGCTGCATCAGTGTCGCCAATATTGTTAAAAGAAAGCTCTTTGCCCTGAATTTGCTTAGCAGTGGCAACACAGGCTTCTGTTGAAGCGGGATCAATATAAAAAGCAGCCTGCTGGTGAGGGTTCTCACCGTAGCGCATTTCCTGTGCTTTATTGAACTGCAGGTTAATGGTGCGAGGTAGCGCATCTTTTGTGCCGTCTTCTTTGATACGCCCTAAATAATTGGCGATCATGCCATCATATTTTGCAGTATGTTCAAAAGCTTTAACGGCTAAATCAAAACGTGTGGCATCGGAAACTATACCTTCGTTAGATTTCATTTCATCAAGTACACGATCATAGTCAACAGGATCAACGACGATGCTAACAAAAGCATGGTTTTTTGCGGTAGCACGAACCATAGTAGGGCCACCAATATCGATGTTCTCGATGGCGTCTTCCAGTGTGCAATCTTCTTTGGCGACTGTAGCTTCAAAAGGATAGAGATTCACCACGACCAGGTCGATAGCTGTAATGTCGTTATCTTTCATGACATTATCATCAATGCCGCGACGACCAAGAATGCCGCCATGTATTTTTGGATGCAGTGTTTTTACCCTGCCATCCATTATTTCAGGAAAGCCAGTGTGCTGAGAGACCTCTTTGACCGGTATGAACTTATCTACTAACAATTTAGCGGTACCACCGGTGGAAAGAATTTCGATGCCCTGTTCATGCAGGGCTTGGGCAAATTCTACGATGCCAGCTTTATCGGAAACACTGATAAGGGCGCGTCGAACAGGACGCTGGTTTGATTCGGTCATTTTCGGTCTCGTCTGCGAGTATTTCAAAGCCGGTGATTATACCGGAGAATGCTGGCTGGGTGGGGAGTTAGCCGAAAGATGTTATTCACCTCTGAGCGATTTGTTGTCATTTTGAATACAGCGAAGAACCTGGCCAGGGTAAAGAAAAAGCGAGAGCCTTCGTGACCCAGGATGAGATGAAGATTAGAGGTGTTGGTTTGATGTTTTACCAAATGTGATAGCTGGCATGAGACAGGGCGCGCCATGCACACCGAGCTGCTTTGTGTTTACATTTTTAACGCTGCACAGCGCACTCTACACTAATAATGCTCAGAGTGAGCTGGCGGCGGAGTCCTAGTCAAGATCGTAGATGCGTAGTTTTTTGCGTAGCGTACCACGGTTTAACCCCAGGTATTCAGCAGCACGAGACTGGTTGCCACCAGTGTGTTCCAGTACGCTTTCAAGCAAAGGCTGTTCAATTTGACTCAACACCATGGCGTACATCTCGCTGGGCTCAGTATCTTCGAGTTCGTGTAGGTAGCGTTTGACCGAGCTTTTTACAGCACTGTAAATCTGGGAAGCCTGTTGTGTTTTGTTCTTTTCTAAATGCTGATCAATGGAATAAATATTATGTGCACTCATGCGTTTAATATGCTCCCTTTTTAATTGAAAAATTTTATTGTTTTTTCAAGCTGAATCTCTGCGGATTCGACCTTGTTTATGCTTCTTCTAAATAACTCAACTTCGGCAATAATGTCCGATTTGCCATTAACTGATTGATTAAAGTGCTGTTTACAGTACCAGGCAATATGTTTGCGAGCGATTCGTACCCCAGCAATCTCGCCGTAAAAATCATACAGGCTTTTGAGGTGTTTATTCAATAGCAAAATGACATCTTTTGACTCTAATTTAGGTAATTTTTTTCCGTGCTCCAGATAGTGCAATATTTCCCTGAAAATCCAGGGTCGACCTTGTGCTCCTCGCCCAATCATAATGCCGTCTACGCCGGTTTGTTTGAGCACCTGGGCGGCTTTTTCAGGAGAATCGATATCGCCATTGGCGATAACGGGAATATTGATGCGTGACTTAATGTCAGCGATGGTTTCATATTCGGCTTCACCCTTAAATGCACAGGCACGACTACGTCCGTGAATGGTGAGTGCCTGGATGCCTTCTGTCTCGGCAATGTGAGCGATACTTAAGGCATTGCGATTATTAAGATCCCAGCCTGTGCGTATTTTGAGTGTTACCGGAACATCAACGGCATTAACGACGCTATGTAAGATTTTAGCCACCAGTGGCTCATCTTTCATCAAAGCTGAGCCTGCCATTAGCTTGCAGACCTTTTTTGCAGGGCAACCCATATTGATGTCGATAATCTGTGCTCCGTTTTGTACATTAAACTGAGCGGCTTCGGCCATCTGGGCAGGGTCGGTTCCAGCTATCTGTACGCTACGTGGTGAATTTTCGCCATGGTGGTCAAGTCGGAGTTGGGTTTTTCGGGAATGCCAGAGCTGTTTGTTGGAAGTCACCATTTCAGAAACTGCAAGTGCAGCGCCCTGTTCGCGACAAAGTATGCGAAAGGGGCGATCACTAATACCGGCCATGGGAGCGAGTATTAAGGGACTTTCAAGCGTGTAGGAGCCTATCTTCATGGGAGGCGTGATTTTGCCAGATAGTCAATGATTTGAAAATTAATGACTGACCAGTGGTTTGTTTACAGGAAGCTGAACTCGTAAGTTATGGCCTTATTACCGGGATCCTGTATTTCCATATTGAAATCGATGGGTAAACGGGGGGGCAGGGGCCTTAGGCTAGTGCTTTTTATTTGCAAATAATCCCCGGGGGTAAAGACACGTGAAGCAATAACCTCACCGCGGACATTGGAAAAGTCGATCAGTATATCTGGATAAGACTGTTCAAATTCAGCGTGGTTGATGATCGTGCCTGAAATCATCAGTGCATTTTTAACATTGGGATGAGTGTAAATATTACGTGTGGTCATTTCTATTTCGCTGGGTTTGCGTAATTCCATCATGTCGCAGTTAGCAATCTCGCAAAGTTGTGTGACCAGGGGGCGTAACTGAGGGTGGCCAATTAATTCATTACGATTGAACCAGGCATATTCTACAAACAGACTGGCAGTGAGTATCAGGATAGCGATGCTCCAGGTAAGATCCCGCCAGAGAGAATAGGTATTATGTAATTCAGGAATACGGTATTCATCAGGAATAAGTTTGCTCTGAACGCCATCAAACAAGTTATTTTCTATAGCTTTGTCTGGCTGGTATTGAGTTTCTTTTTCCTTGTGTCCACTGGCAGCTTCTGTGCCTGGAGTGGGTTCAGCAATAATGGCTGCAGTTGCTTTTTGTATGGGTGGCTCAGCGTTTAATGCCTTATCTAAGGCTTTAGCAGCTGTTTGCTTTATTTGCTTTGCATTGCTTTGTTTTGCCGTTGTCTGGGTGCTGTTAGCATCCGATGGTTTTTTTTCTGATGGTGTTGATAATGTTTTTTCGGGTTTGGGCTCAGAAGGCTCTGTTTTCTTTTTCTGACTCGCAGGCGTGTCACCGGCTTTAGCCTTGCCTGTGTTTACTTCGCTGCTTTTTTCAAGTACGAATTCAACAGTATCGTCATGCTGTTTAACTTTGTTTGTTGGTGCTTTGTCACTGTCTTTAGCCTGATTAGCAGAAGCGTCTTTATTATCCGGCTTGTCTTTTTCTAAGGCATTAAAGACTTCTTTACAGAGACCGCAGCGGACGAAGCCGTCGGCAACTTTCAGGTTCTCATCGGAAACTTTGAAAACGGTTTGGCAGTGTGGACATTCAGTTTGCATGGTGATGTATGATGCAGGGAATTAAGCCAGTCTGCAACCATGAATGAGTGCCCAATCTTCTTCGATAACAGGGGTATCCATTTTGAAGTAGGGTGTGTAGGCATCAATAATGCTTTCAGCCTGCTCTGCCAAAATACCAGAAAGAACAATGTCACCGCCAGCCTGTGTATGCCCAGCTAATGTGGCTGCAAGTTCCACCAGGGGGCCGCTTAGAATATTGGCGACTACAATCTCATATTGCTGCTGGCTGTGACCAGCAGAAAATTGTTCAGCTGTATATAAGTTCAGACGGTCATCTACCTTGTTGGCTTTGGCGTTGGCCAGACTGGCCTCCAGTGCCTGTGGATCGATATCAACACCGTCGGCCTGTTCCAGCCCCAGTAATAATGCTGCGATAGCCAGAATGCCCGAGCCGCAACCAAAGTCGAGCAGGTTTTTTGGCTGCTGGATATGTTGGTCCAGCCAGCGCAGGCAAAGTGAGGTGGTGGGGTGGGTGCCAGTGCCAAAAGCCAGACCGGGGTCGAGTCTTAAATTGGTAGCGTTAGCATCGGGTGGCTCGATATGCCAGGGGCAAACCCATAAACGCTCACCAAATTGCATTGCCTGATAGTGATCCATCCAGCTGCGAGTCCAGTTTTGGTCTTCCAGTATTTCAGCTGAAATACTGTACTCATCGTCAGGCAGCGAGGTTTTGATATTTGCAAAAAGTTGTTCCTGGGTTGCTACGTTTTCAAAAAGACCGGTTGCAATAATGTTGTTCCATATTGGGGTTTCACCGGGGGCGGGTTCAAGTATGGGCTCGTCGGCGGCGTCTTTGAGTGTCACCGAGCAAGCACCGTATTGAAGTAGTGTGTCTTCGGCTTGTTCAGCGTGGTTTTGAGTGGTGTGGATGGAAATTTGTAGCCAGGGCATGGAGATGAATCTCAGAATTTTGAGATTGTAAGTTTATGTTAATTGTTGGGTTGTTGCTAATTAGGGTGATTTTTGGTTTTGTAGGTTGGCAACCCTTTGCCAACGTTTTCTCTCATCGTCATTCCGGTATGCTTTTGAGCCGGAATCCATGTTTTGGTTTTTGTGTAATTATTGAATCTTTGTACTAAGCTGATATTTCAGTGGTAGTGGGTTCTCGCACCCACGGGCGAGGTACTTTTCTTCCAACAGCGGCAGAAAAGTACCCAAAAGAACGCCGCCCGTAACACCTTGCCCTAACGGGTTCCCGAGCCATGCAACTTTGCCTACGGGTCGGTTCAACTCGCATCCATGCTCGACGAACCTCATAATTCATCCATGAATTATGACCCTACCAAAGTCACATGGCTCGGCAAGGTGTGAGGGGGGGTAAAGTCAAAAACAAGAAAAACTGGGGATTGGATCACAGTATTCTCTAATATTACAAATAACTGTGATCCAATCCCGATTGTTCTTAAGCTGGCAAATACTAAGTTAATAATTCTCATTTAGCAGCGCCCCCTTTAATTGCTAGGATTAAATATCAATAGATTCACGCAACTCTTATTTTCTTCGCTTTTCATTTTCTTTTAAGTTCACCAAAGTTCTTTACACTTTATTAATTGCTTACGTATAATGTGTGTAAAATGTATAAGTTGCTGAAATATAGAAAGATTATAATTCTCAGTATCATATTGCGTTTAGTTTAAGGACTGCATGAAGATGTATAGAGAGACAGGTAATTAAAAAAATCTGTCCCCTTATTTATGGATATACAATTATGGTTTTAATAAAATTTCAACTACTTCTATTGTTATCACTTTTAGTATCAGCTTGCGAGGGATCAGGTGCTGGTTCAGCAGAAACAGTGGATCCCAATCTCACATCAGATGTCATTATCGAGGTAGATATAGATCAGGATGGATTTTCTGATGCGGAGGACTGCGATGACAATAACCAATATATCCATGCCTTAAAAATTTTTTATATTGATAATGATCTTGATGGTTTCGGATCTCTGCAAGAAATAGAGATCTGTGCGCTTATACCTGAATCAGGTCAATCACTAACTAACAATGACCCTGATGATAATGATTTTACAATAACGCCTCTTGATCAGGATGGAGACGGCACACTAAGCTCTTTTGATTGCAATGATCAAGATAGCTCAATTGCTTTAACAGTAAATTATTACGCCGATACTGATGATGATGGATATGGAGCAGGTGCAGTATTAAGTATTTGTTCTATTCAACCACCAACTGGTTATGTGCTTTCAAACACTGATCCCGATGACAGCAACGCCTCAATCGTTCCTGATGATTCTGATGGTGATGGTATTGCTAACACTGATGACTGCGCACCCAATGACAGTACTAAATATGTAAATCAAGTTTATTACGCTGATGATGATGGCGATAATCTTGGTAGCGGAGACCCTGTTAATATCTGTGTTTCCTCGCCAATACCTGCTCTAGCTAATTATAGTTTAGTGGCAGGAGACAGCTGTCCAAACAATATAAACTCTAACAAAGATTTTGATGAAGATAATATCGATGATGTTTGTGATCAGGAGATTAGGGTGCTTAATGATAAAATTATTTCAGGTGATGATTTAATTTATTTTTCTGGTGCAGCGGATGGCAGTAAAACATTCTATTTTGGCGCTAATAATAACCCTGTAATGGTAGAGTTTGCAGAAGGTTCTTCTTTATATTTGGGGCATTATACAACTCTGAATCTTGAAGGTGGATCTAAATTAGTTTTAAACAAAACGCTTTATAATAAAAAACCTAGATTAAGTCTTAGTGAAAGAAATGGATTGTTAGAGCCCTCTCGAATCGTTGGGATGGGTGATAATAATAAAGTTGAATTATATGGTGCCTTAATATTTTTAGGTGACGGAAATGAATTTGATAATATAGAGCAAATATACGTAACCACGAAACAGCTTTATGATCCTGTTAAAGAACAAGATATAAAATATAGAACTCAAATTCTTTATTCTTATGGAGATTTCAATAGTAGTTATTTTAACTATATAACTTATCATACTGATCCAACTACAGCGCCAACCATTAAAAATTCTCCAGGACGTTCTGCTCTCTATGTTTATAATCAGACGTTAGAAGTGGGTCCAATTAAATTTTTAAATAATAAAGGTTATCCAATCCAGTGTGTTGGTGATGATACTTATAAGGAAGAAGGGGAATACTACTTAGCTTACTCCGCCTGCCAATACGCAATTTTCTCTCGATATGAGGGGAATCTTTTTAATGGACCCCTCTTAGAAGTTTCCTATACAGAAAAATCTACTTCTCTACATTTTAGATATAATGAAGAGATGCCCTCTTTAAATATAGGTACAAAAGATCTTTATATTAAACATTTTTCAATTCAATCTTTGGACAAT
>Ga0224511_10000212_pt1 | contig 23528 bp, 7 predicted proteins | sample SF_May12_sed_USG_2_FD_169988 | JGI IMG/M metagenome (GOLD analysis project Ga0224511, IMG submission 169988) | Sediment microbial communities from San Francisco Bay, California, United States - SF_May12_sed_USGS_8_1 | ecosystem: Environmental > Aquatic > Marine > Sediment | place: USA...
TTGAAGAGCCTTAGTTTCGTCCTTAGGTGGATGTTGTGATTCTTCCACACTGGTCTTAATGTAGCAAAAGCATGGCGGGCTTTCCCTATCCTAGCCTTGATGTCTTCCTCTGTGCCTCCAGTCTTACACTTAACGGCATGTAAAAAGCACGACGCCGCTTATGCAAAAACAACAACCAGCCACGTGACCGGCCAAAATCGTATAATCGCCTCGCAAGCCTCATAAACACCCCAACATGTTACTGATCTTTTCACTATACATTTGTATATAGTAACATTCGTATTAACCACAATTAAACATTGACTAATCGCATTGTATTAGACATTGTCAGTGATTTGTTTTGTAATTAAATGACTAAGTTATCAAGTGTAGCCTGTAAATATGACCTACATATGCTAGGTCTGTATCTTGATACCTTTATAACCGGTCACAATATATTTAGTATATTGTATGAATAAACATTGAAAAAAAAATGAATTACAAAAAATCGTGGCAAATAATGTGTTAATCTGTTTAATTTTGCTTCTTTTTACTTTCCTATCGTTTTGTTTACCTTCTAAGTGGCCTGGTTGGAGAGATTAAATGCATTTTTTCTTTTTTTTCTGCTTCAAAAAATGTTGAGAAAGTATGAGGTTTGCTATAGCTTAAAACTGGTTTAAACTCCCAATGAAAGTCATTGACCGTACCAAGGCGGTAACTCATCATTTCTTGGAGAATTCGTTTAAGAAATTATCAATAAAAAGAAAATTAAAAAAAGAAAAATCCGAAAAACACTACAATATACTTTGTCTAAATGTCTGTTGCGTCATGATGTTGTAAGAGTTTTTGTGTCGTTCTTTGTGTTAGTTTTTGTACGGGCCATTTTGTCATGGTGCCCTTAAACATGACATATCTACTTTGTTTACAACAGTCTTTGTTTGAACATCTCTTCAATTTATATTGGACAAAAAAGTAAAACCAGAACAACACCCAAACACAAAATCAAACATAAAAATCTTAGCCAGAGCCGAGAATCGAGCCCGGGACGTCTTGCACCCTAGGCGGGTGCATTACCTCTGGACCACTGAGCCAACTGAAATTACCTATTGTTGTCAAGCTATTTAACTGATTCAAGACAATGGTTCTGAACGTAAATAAACAAAACCGAATTTGCGGGCCACACATTTTCAAACTCTCATATTTACGGTAGTAGGCTTCACTGCTTAAAGTTGGTTAAAAGTAAGATGTAAACAATTCTGACATCAAACATAGCATATTTAATTGTTTATATTTGACATGCACGACACTAAAACAGCTTCACCGATACCCTTACATGAATATCAAATAGTTCGATGGCCATGTGGTCAGTGCTTCTGGTACCTTGTTCGAATTCCACAAAGGGCAATTTATCTTATGTTTCTATATGATATAGGTTTGACATGACTACATTGTTTATAACATTCTTTCTTTGAACATCTCTTTAATTTATATTATAGCATCTTATTATATGAACAATATACATAGCATATGTAACTTCGTTTTACTAAGTATCAGAATATCAAGTTTTGCATCTTGTATTTTAGTCAGGATTACTCAATTTTGTCTACTTATTTTATTTGCGAAAAATACCATGTCTCATCTTTATTATAAAATATACAGAACTGTTGTTATAGATGCACAATATCTCAGCATTCGATTAAGGATCACCATGTATCTATATTAAGCCATCACTTTCTGATCTGTCACAAAGTGCAAGTCTTAAACGGCTTGATACAAGTTACAATAAAGATGATCGAGGAAGTTTTGTAGTATATTAGCCCTTACAGTCCCATGTTCACTGTAGCCAGTTGTCCCTTAGAAGATACAGAGACATTGACATTTCTACTATATGTGTTAAATGCAGTCTTGTTTTCGGATTGCTGCTCTTAGCAAACGTACATTAACCTTAAAATGTATAGTGTGCTTCTTACTTTTTTTGCGTGCCTTTTCAACGCGAATACAGGTATTACTTTGGTTTTTATACTTTTAAGAATATATTAGCGTTTATGTACTTAAATAATGTAATAACACGGAGGGTGGTTTTGGGAGGAAGAGAATATGCAGACATTTTAATTGTCGTTGAATTTATATTTGGTTGTTGTTGTTGTTGTTGTTGTTGTTGTTGTTTATGATGATTATGTGTTGTTGTTGTTTCTGTTTCTGCTGCTGCTGGTGGTGCTGCTGCTATTTTATAATTTGATCTACAATGTTTATTGAATTTTTTCCTTTAATTAAATGTTAATTTACAAGGCGATGCTTTTTGTATAATTCCAGCCAATGCATGTGGAGGGACTCTTAACTCCCCGTTCGGAGAACTCATGAGCCCCAACTACCCCAAAACCTCTCCTAGGGGGCTTAACTGTACCTGGACCATTGAAGGACCTGAAGATTCCGGATTACTTGTCTTTTATGAAGACTTTGACCTAGCAGCTAACGACGACAACGAGTATTTAAAGGTGGTGTATAACTTAATAAACATTTTATGTTGTTTTAACATCTCATGAACCATATGACTACACAATGATGTAGTACGGGGCGACTTTTTACATTTTACATAAATGGTAAAGTTATTATTTAAACCATAGCATTATTCTCTTCCCTCCTGACTAGGTTTCGAGAAGGAAATTCATTATACAGTAAAATAGTAACAGTCATGCAACTCTAGACAAAACATATACAAAGAATAAAACTAATTGATGACTGCTTTCCAAAACCCGACTGAATAGTCTTTTCAAAAATGGAAGGAAGAAGTGAATTGAAAAAAATGAAAAAATGTAAAATCACGTGACAATAACAAAAAGGCAGAACGCTGAAGTTTATGCCGTAATAAATCGCTATTAATTTCAATGGGAAAAGGGAAAGCCTTCAGGAACCACAGGCAGTATCAAAACAATAACAAACAGGACAAACAAGTTGATGAATGTGTAAGTAGTTTTTCCCTTTCATCAGTTTATTTTTAAAAATAAAAGCTTTATAAAAATAATAATAATGAAAGGCTTAGTTTAAGATACTTAAGAGTGTTCTTAGGTAAGGGATATTAAAGAATTTACAAAAAAATGGTAAATTTGCCATAGTTTCACTGTTCAAAACTAAGGAGCAGGTGTTTTTAAGAATGTGCTTATCATAGTTTCTGTTTAGAAAATCTTGAGTAATTAATGAAACAGTATGCTGCATGGAAACAACATTAGTTTTATATTTTACCTTTTTAATCTTTTTGAGGAAGTTCCCGTAAAAGTGCGGGTGCGATACATGTATATCCCCTTCAATCAAATTTTTCAAGGAAGAATTAAACTGTTCTACTAAATCAAAATGCCTGTTATAAATTTTGGCAAATGTCTTCCTAAGTTTATGATAGAGAAAACCCTGCTTTAAAAGTTTCCTAGAAATAATAGAATTCCTATCATTAAAATCTTCAACCTTGTTGCATACGCTTGCAAATCTGATGAGTTGAGGTAGGTATGTTCCATACGATGGGCTTGATGGGATGTCGCCATCAAGGCTAAGAAAATTGACAATATTGAAATCAAAAATAAACCAGGGAAGAACCAGTACATATCCCTAGTTCGGCAGTAAATTGTAACATGTCAATTTTGTGACATGAAATTAAGCGATAGAAAAAATCTCTTAGAAACAACGAAACGTGAAAATACCCAAGAGTTAATGTATGTTCCGTCATTGTCAATACATTAGGGATGAGACGATACAGCCATCACACGATACGATACGTATCGATACGAAAGGGGACGATATGATTATTTACGATACGATACGGGTAGTTATTTTAAAAATACAAACATTCACAATATTCACATTCTATTATTTATGATCACCTTGAAGACCCAACAGAGGAATGCTTCCATTAGTCAGTTTTGCAAACACATTAGCAATAAGGTTCACAAAAGAATTAGAATAAAAAGAAATCTTTTGTTAAGTTCCAGAAAAAAATACACAGTTGAAGTCATGTTCTGTAATCTATCAGAATGTGAAGATAATTTCTTGTTTTATACGCCATTCTATTTATTATCTTCTGTATTTACATGTATGGTATGAACGTTTCATGAAATGTAAATAATCTAAGCTCTGTTGTAACAATATACATTAGGATTCTTAGGATTTGACTTGATATTGCAAAATAAAATATGACTAGACAATAAAATGTTTGATTAGACTAAAACTTTAAACATGAAACATTTTTTCACTTCTGTAACTGTTGAACATCTATATCTACATGTATAACCACTGTCAATAAAGAAAGTAGTCCACTAGAAGGTCCATTATAACAGGCGTTTTACAAAAACGTAATTGTTTTAAAGATTGTGTTACATGTACTTACATGAAAAATAAGAATCAGAAAATAAAACGTTTCCAATAAAACATATTTTAAACATGTCGAATACTGAAAATACAGTGACAACGCAATGACTTTCGCTGAATATGAATGTCACGGTCGTATCGCGATATATCGCGCTGGACCACGACACGTATCGTGGCCCGACGTATCGATATTGTATCGATATATCGTCATATCGTCTCATCCCTATTCCTTACAATATAAAGATACAGACAAAGCATCTCTAATAATAGAAAAAATGTCATTAATTTTAAACACAAAATGCCGATTTGGGTAACTTTTACTTACCACACCCGCCACAATGTGTATAATTTTTGAACAAAGATACATACTAATTCAAATCTAAGAAGCAAATGAGTCTTTCCCTTTCATCAGTTTATTTTTAACACATTGTTTTTTGACAATACATGATATATAAACATAAGCGAAACTTATAATGAACGAACAAAAATTGTTTCTTTCAACTTACATACAAACAAGTGTGAAACACAGAGTATTTCAGAGAAGCTAGGGAAGTTAAGGTTAAGGTAGTTAATGACCGCCTTTGTGTTCGAGCATCAGCCTTTGTTCCCACTTACTTAAACAATGCAACAATGCACTGAAAAGAAACTTGCTTCTTGGATGGATGTATTGCAATGAACTGAAAACAAGTGTATAGGCTAATCTCTTTATTTTCCCTTTAGAAAAAATGCTAAGTAGAACGTGACAGACAAATTGAGTCAATAGCATATTTTAAAAAGCGTTATTTTAAAGAATATAACTCAAAATGAAAGAGTAACAATAAACATACCGCACATTACATATTTAGTTTTGTTGATTTTTCTGTTATACTTTGACATGTCTATATAACTATTTAAATTATGTTGCTAGCGCAGCATTCGGAATTTTCATCAAATCTTACTGCATAGCTAATGAAGGTTATATGGGGTGCTCACCCATCAACATACACATAAAAGTATTTTAACGACAATTCCAATGTTGTGCTACCGTTGAGATGACCCTGCCCCAGGGTTCACAATTTTACATTGAATTATATTAGGAAAACTTCAAACGACTTCTCCTCAAAAACCTAATAAGAATTTGACCAAACTCAACAGGGATGGTTTCTGGGTAATCCCCCTACCAAAGTTGTTCAAATTGTTTTGATTGGTTGCATAGGTATGTCACGGGGTCAAAAGTAGGTTTTCAAAATGCAATTTTCAAAAATCTTCTTGTCTGAAACTACAAGGCCAATAGCTTTCATATTGGTATATAGCATCTAGAGGTCCTCTACCAAAAATGTTAAAATTGTGTCCCTGGGGTCAAAATTGACCCCTCCCCAGGGGTCACAATTTTACATTGAATTATATAAGGAAAACTACTTCCTCTCTTGAACCACTTATGGAAATTGATGCAAACTCAACAGAAATGATCCCTGGTCCCCTACCAAAATTGTTAAAATGGTTGCTTGAAAGAATGTTCAAATTATGCCCTTGGTATGAAATGGGGCCCTGCCTGGGGGCATATCTGAGTTATATAGGAATATCTTAAAAATATTCTTGTAAAAAATTACAAGAGCCTTTTATTTGGTGTACAACATTATTGGTCCTCTGTAAATGGCTCCACTGTAACCTTTGACCTTTTCCTGAGGTGAGCGACCCAGGGTTCTTTTTGGCCCTCTTGCTTATATTATTAATTGTTTAAATTACGCTAAAATGTAAAATGAATCAATAAAAATATATACAATTTCAATCATATACCACATTTTAAAATAAATTTAAAATTATCTACAACTTTGAAGTTATTGTTATCTTACAGCAATAATTCTTCTTCTCCAGAGTTTGTCACCAAAACTAATATTTTGATTTTGTCAACATTAACAGCTATGTGTTACTAAACATGTTGCTAGTCCTATATGACTTGATACAGTTGTACACCTGTTAAATGCTATGACAAAATGCTTCGAACTGGCCAAATAGATAACTTTTTCGCAAAAATTGGGTAGCACATTATAAAAAAATGAAACTCGTTTTTGCTAATCTCTATAAACGCCGTAAGCACGATGTGTGCGCACTGTGTACCATGTGCCATGACATCGCAGTTTGAGATTCATAACAGGTCCTTGAAATGGCATTTGAGCTAACAATCTTGATCTTGTACGCGACGTGTTATTTCATGATGAAGATTATCTTTGCTAAAGTATTTGCAAACAACATTTAAGGAAAAGTTATTATCTCGAGGGCTTGATGCAAAACTATTGAAACTTCTTATATAAAATGAGGTAGTTACAATAGTTTTGAACCAAGCCCTCGATCTGGACAAAACCTTACGTATGAAATTCACTCTTTGCTAGTAATCATTTTATTATCAATGCTGAATTCTTAAGCCAGGGCATTTGAAATTCCAACCGTCCATTGCAAAGTTATGGCGCGGGCAAAAACATTTTGGAAATTCGTCTTCAAATGTTTTGACACCAATCAGCTTTAAGTAACTAGTATATGAATACTGCAATTAGTTTTTTGTCACTTTTAAATTAGTCACAATTTCCTTTTAGTAAGCAGATAATTTACTAAACACTTTACACATTTTAGTTAGCAGATACCAGATGGAATGGAAGACAATTGCTGAGACATTTTACCTATACTCCTTCGAACAGTGATTATATTCAGTTAATTACATCCAAGATGCCTTACAATAATCGAGGATTTTCATTAAACTGGAGAGGTAATTATACTGTCTTTATTTATCAATTATCCAACCCATAGAACATCACACATTTATTGCATTTTTTTCAGAGAAATTGGGAGACGCGTTGCTAAATTTAAATTGTAGGTTCAAAAATAAAAATAAAACTACGCCTAAGTAAGCTCGATTTGATGATTTACAGTTTTGCTTTGAATTCTGCAGGTTTAATTCACTGAAATGAAAATATATGGAGTCAAACTAGAATAGAAACTTGTATGCAAAGTGTGATACCTCATAAACCACTATAAAACTTAATGACTGTTGTATTCATTAACAGATCTATTGCCCTAGTTTCCATACTTAGTTTAGTTTTTACTGCATTTTGACAATCATGTACCGTTTGTTTCTACGGTCGAGTTGACCATTTGGAAATCACAAGGGTACCTAGCGATTACTTGTTTTTGGTGTTGTGTCACTTTATAAAGGCTTTTGCATTTGGTAAAATGTGTCCTGCGTAATAGGTTTTTGCACTGAAACCGTGGACCGAATGTCCACTGGTAGGGACTTTAACAGAATTCTTAATTAAGGGTATCATCGATTAAACGGAACCCAAAATTTGCTCGATGCGTTCTTCACTGGCTACCGGCAACCTAAAGCAGTATCGGTTATCAATGTTCGATAACTAACTTAACGTCTGTGAGCGGCTTATTAAGGAATACTTAAGATCTAAAGAGCTTCATAAACGTTAGAAATGTTTTATTTTTATATGTTTTTAAACTATTGTAAGCCTTAGAGAGAGGAAGACGCAATCACCTCGTTTTACATTTCTTTTTTGTTGTAGAAAATCACTGGGTGTGCTTGGAGAGTTAAATTTAGTTTATTAAAACTATTATAACTTTCAAACAGTCCATATTCATGTATATTTTGTAACCAAAGAACATTTTTGTTGGTCTGTTTGTTTGTCGATTATGCTGTGTCTGCAAGAAAGAAAGCAACGAAGCAAACAAACAAAGGAAAACCAGACTAATTAAAATGATGGCAATTGTATATGGCGTTTATGTAACTATTTATCCTGTTTTATACATGTACGTCATTTGACGGATATAATTGCATCGTACTTTCAGCTGTTGGCAGATTGTCATACCACAACACACACAATTTAACGTTTAAACAGGCGAAGGAATCGTGCCAGCGTGAAGGGAAAGAGCTGATCAAAGATTTTAACTTTTTGACGGCTAAAATATCAACTATATTTTCGACCATGACGGATAATCAGATGAGTGGCACCTGGGTGGAAAATAAAATGCATTTCCAAATTTGGGGTAGGTAACATAGGCGGATATGTTTCGGGGGCGAACAAACAATGTGTACATTATTGCGACCCATAACTAATAAACTATTTTTCTAGCTTGTCAAAAGTGTAGCTCTGCTATGGTTTACTAATATATTTTTAAGTCAAGTCCTTATAATTTGGATGTTTTCATTTGATCGTATTATTGCATTATCGTGCTTGTCTCTAGTATTTACGATACTTTTTCGTATGTGCAAATTAAAAACGTTGCTTTATCATGTATGTTTTTTTTCTCGCCAGGATGCCATAAAATAGATAAAACGTACATCGAATCATCACATAATTTAACCAACAACGGGATAAGGGAATGTGCAGCAGTGTGCAACAAAAGAGGTTACATTGAATTCGGACTCAAGGTAATATTCAATTATACCAATTTGATGTGTTACAGACTGTACTTGCATATATAAGTACGTAAAGGCAGTAATAAAAATCATTACAAGTGGTTGCATTATGTGTCACATAATGATTGTCCAGTTGTAAAAATCATTCTTAGAATTGTGTACAATTATATACACGGAGAAAAAAGGAATCCTGTCCTTGAACATGGCTTTTAAGGTTACAGTGATTCGCTATATGGAATATATTTGCTAGATAATTTTGCATCACTAGTCCATATTTTGTTAATCAATGTACTATTAACTTGCTTTGAAAACATGAAATTGCATTCGAAATGAAATAATCAAATATTCGTGTATGACTTCATATAATCAGAAAATTATATCGGATGTTTTGCTATTGTATTAGGGTACCGGGTGCCTCTGTTTGACCAGGATCAAATATTATGACAACGGAATGTGCAACATAAAATGTGATGGCAACCATGCCGAGAAATGCGGTGGACCAGACGACTTAGTTTCACTTTATTTGGGTATAAAAATACACTGTAAATGTGCAGAAATTTACTTACAATAAGCGAATGCAAAACAACAACAAACTTTTGGGTTCTTCATGTCTCCATGAACTTCTTTGGGATAATTACATGTATACCTATATAATGAATATGTTGTCAGCTTACTGTGTCACTTTTTGTTCTAATGCAAGGCGGTGTTATTACTTTTTAGAAACAAAAAGTCGTCTTTGTAAAACAATGTAAAATATTGGTCTTCTGTTGCAAGCTATTGCTGTGTATCCTAGACGGTAAAATAAATATATTGGCAATTCGTCATTATATCTAACAAAGCTTGTGATAACGTGTTGGGACATGTCAAATCGGAAATTAAAGGAAAATACACATAGACTTGTAAAGCAATTAATGTAGTGTGTATAATAAAAATGTGAACTGATATCATTATTTTACAAACTGTACAGGGTATGATCCTGGCGATGCCTGCATAGTGGTACCAGCCGGCAATGCCGATGCAAACCTCTGGGACTCGTTGACCATAGCAGATTGCAGGAGCAAGATGCCTTTCATCTGCCAGACGAGTATGACGTTAATGCTATTTGTCTTTTAATAAATAAGTTTTATTGTGGCTGTATCGGTGGCAATCTTTTTATTGCGATTTTTTTTAAAATTAATATTTACCGGGACTGGGTGTTTCTATAAAGAAAGAGAAACACCTAGTCCCGGGAAATATAAATTTGAAAATGCGCAATGAAAGGTTATTGCTAATGGGACTTATTATATATTATATTTTACAACAACGCGAGTTTTTTTTATTACTTCTGTTTAAGTGTGTGTCTGCAACATCCCGCTTTAAAATGCCGATGGTCGATTTTCATTTTAGAACACATGCACGTTGTAAACATGTGCGCGTACTATTTCAGCTTGCATTATTGTAGTGGTCTATAGGCAACGGTAAAATAAGTAGTTTTGAATTATTTTTTTAAATGAGATATGTAATAATGAATTAGATATTGTATGTTGCGTTGGTGAAACAACCTTTTACAGTCCAATCAACCTTATTAATTTTAATGATCAGTAAAATTGTAAATGTCAATATTTATTTATTCGAAACTAACGTCAATTAAAATAGTTAATAATTTGGTTAGATTTATTTACATTTTTGTGAAGCGTAATTTTCTGTTTGATAGTACCTACAACAACTAGGAAGACGTTCGGTAACCCAGAGGGCAGGTTCGTATTCCCCACCGATGGTGAGTGGTATTATCCGTACCACAATTGTATCATCACGATCCAGGCAAACCGCCAAATCTTGATGAGGTTAACGATTGCACATGACGTTGCTCGCTGCGACAGCCAATACGACATTATCAAGGTACATTTATTAACAAAACCAGGTTAAAACATTGTTGTTTACAGAATTGTTTATTAACGTCGATATTTAACTGAATTGTCGTATATTTATCTGAATCGTCGTATAATAAATTATGGTCGAACCATTTTACTGGAGCTTGGATAACATAAAGCACATTTAGCTTTAAATTGTGTATACGTTTGAGTCCGCCATTTGTCTTGACACTATCCAGTTTTTTCTCTCTCGCTCGGCTGTTCCGGAATTGTCCGGGCACCTCTCCTCGGACGGCATTTGTCTGATTGGTCGCTTAAGTAGAAATATATATTGAATCATTTAATCTGTGTATGGAATGTTTAAGAAATAGGTTACAAAGTTTGAAATACAGTAACAGTGTTCATATTAGGAAATTCAATTTTAAGACACTTTCAAATTTCAAGAGCATTAAGATGTTACACAACGTTAATTTCGTTGAACTGCAATTCATACGTTTTCGTTGCCTCAATACCACGCTATGAGCAATACAAAAACGTTACGCTTGATATTCGAACAATGTGCGCAACGTCTTTGCATACGTTATTAAACCCGTCAATTACCCTTTCTACGAGGGGTGTTCGGAAAGTTTAAGGACTTTTGCTGTAGTTTGATAAATAATAGGAATTGAAAAACAAGAAAAACACCATAATATTATTTAGTTCTTTTACAGCCAGCTGTGAAAATTACACTAAAATACATTAAACAATAAGTAAATTACAAATAAAACAGAACATACACCGAAACATACCCGGATCACGCTAACGTCACGTCAGTGCTAAATATGTTAACGTCACATTTCCCCGATAGTCATATCGACTCACTAATTTCTCGACGTAATCTCCATTCACAGCGAATGACCCATTTGTTGTATGTGTCCTCGTACCAGATGTTGTCGAATGACGAAACTATTCTCTGGGTTTCAATTTGCAACTCCAACCCGGAATCAAAGCGTCGACCACGCATCAGTGCTTTGATTTCCGAAAAAAATCGAAAATCCATCGGCGCGAGGTCCGGGCTATAGGGTGGATGCTCGAGCGTCTCGAATCCCAGGAGGCTGATTTCCAACTGCGTTGACTGTGCGCGGTGGCCGGGGGGCATTGTCCTGGTGAAGAATAAACTGGTCGAGGTCGATCCCGGGGCGCTTCTTACGTATAGCCTGGACGAGATCCCGCCTTAGAACCTGAAATCATAAAATGATTAAATTTTCTATGAAGGTTATGAATAGCGTATTAAAAATAATTCAATATTTTTGTCATTTATTTAGTTAGCTTTATCTTATAGATTTTATTTTATACTTAAATTTTTTTTATCATTTATGAGTGTCTAAAATTACCTTTGAGAAATAATTGGCGGTCACAGTCTGTCCTTACGGTGCTGCAATAGCATTTCCCGCCTGTCCATGAAAAACCCGAACATGTGTTTTCCGCCGCTTTTCTGAACCCGCGCTTTCTTTGGAGGAGGACTTCCGGGAGTTTTCCAGACATATGATTCCTGTTTCGAATCCGGATCAAAGAGGAACAACCATGTTTCGTCCGTAGTGATAATGCGATCTAAAAAGGTCAACCCCTCTCCTTCAACGCGTAGCACGAATTCTCGGGAACAGTGTAATCGGCGTTCCCGCTCGTCGTTCTTCAGAAGTTTTGGGACCCGCATGGCGCTTACTTTCGACATAGTGTCTTCTTTTAGGCAATCGAGGACTGTGGACACAGATACACCAAGTTCACTTGCAATTTCTCGCACAGTGCGTCGTCGATTTTCCTTTATCAGTTCCCGAACCTTGTCTTTGACAGTTTTCACCATCGATGGCCGACCGCATCGTTTGTCATCCTCTATTGACTCTCTTCCGTTTCGGAACATGTCGTGCCATCTAAATACTAGCGATCTACAGCATTCCTTTGTTGTACTAGATGCTTTAATCATTTTATATGTCTCTGTTGGTGTCCTTTCTATTCCTTCACAAAACTTGATGATTGCCCTGACTTCAACGTCGCCTATTGACGTCATTTTTCTCTTGATTCGTGTAAGCACCACTGATGTTAAACCCGTTCAATTTTAACGATTCACGAGTAGAATTTTCAGGAAATGGCGTTGACGTTGTATTTAACGCTCGTGCTTTTTCGTGACGTTTTCCATTGTAATTACAGAAAAATATTATCAATTAAATTTATCGGTACCATTAACTTAAATACGATCAAATCGGAGTGCTCCGGATATGCGTTATGCGGTTCACCTTCCTATCATTTTATTCCTGTGCTAGGTGGCCAAGGGAGAGAGTGTAAATACATATTTGATTTTCATTTTCTTGTCCAATGAATTTGTATAAGTGTGAGGTTTGGTACAGCAGAAAACTGGTTAAACCCTAAATGAAAGTCACTGGCCGTACTAAGGCGATAACGCAACATTTCTTAGAGAAATTTTAAGAAAATAAATAAAATATAAAAAAAAATCCGAAACACACACAAACAAAATTCTGTTTGTCTGGTAAGGTTTGCTATAGCTTGAAACTGGTTTAAACTCCCAATTGAAGTCATTGACCGTACCAAGGCGGTAACTCAACATTTCTTGAAGAATTCGTTTAAGAAATTATCAATAAAAAAAGAAAATAAATAAAGAAAAATCCGAAAAACACAAAACTATAGTTTGTCTCAATGTCTGTTCTGTCATGATGTAAGAGTTTTTGTGTCGTTCCTTGTGTTAGTTTTTGTACGAGCCATTTTGTCATGGTGCCCTTAAACATGACATATCTACATTGTCTACAACATTCTTTGTTTGAACATCTCTCAATTTATATTGATAATCTACCTGTTTTTGTGTTTGTTTTTTTTTTGTTTTTTTTGTGTACGGGCCATTTTGTCATGTTGCCCTTAAACTTGACATGTCTGCATTGTTTACAACATTCTTTCTTTGAACATCTCTTCATTTTGTATTGTAAACGTCACAAAACGTTAACAATGATTCGTCCTAAAATAACATAATGAATTCATTGTGTTAATATGTGTTTGTCTTTATTGGGTATTGTTGTTTGATAATTCACCCATGTAACGTTAGATATCTGCTGTTGTAGGTATTTAGCCTGGATAGAAACATCATGCATAAACTATGTGGAAAAGGAGTTCAGACCATCGCCATGCAGACACCACTGATGACAATCCATTTCGTCTCGAAGTACTATGTTTCTGGCTATGGCTTCAATGTCTCTTGGATGCCTGGTAAGCATAAAAGCTTCTTTATTGTTTATATTGTTAATAATAATAATAATAATAATAATAATTATTATTATTATTATTATTATTATTATTATTATTATTATTATTATCATTATTTTTATTATTATTATTATTATTATTATTACTATAATTATTATTATCATTATCGTTATTATTATTATTTTAATTTTGTTATACTTGCTATTATTCAGAGTCGACGAGTACAACCACCAAAGCAGAGCCAAGCGGAGATAATGACAAAAACGGTAACAATAGATACACAATAATTGTCTTACTGTTTTACATTTTTAAGGTACATTGTAATAACATTGTAAAGGACTGCGAGGGATACACGTCTGTATTGATCACTTATTATTTGATATTGATCACAACATAAACAAGCTTTTCCTCATTAAAATGTGATATATATTATGCGTTCACTTAATGCAAGTAACCTTTATATGCTTAAATTAAATTAAAAGGTAATAATTTTATTACCTCCCTTTTTGAATAGAATGAAAAATGAAATAAGCACAAAATGTGAAAAACGGTGTGGTGCATCGTCGCACAATGGCACATATTTCAATAAAATAAAGTTTTTAAACTTCTACCTGGCTGCAAATCTGTGAATCCATTACAGTGCTATTACCTTAACATAATTATTTTAGTCATTTTTTACCAGAAATATACTGAATACATTTTATGTTCTTGTAAATTTAGAGACAAAAAAGACTGACAATATGCATTTTTGTGAACATTGCTTGTCTCAAAAAGTAGTCTAATAAGTTTTGTATCTTTTGTGTGTTTGATTAAACGCCATCGTTGAACACTGATTAGGTTATGTCAAGGCTGTCCGTTCACTAACAAGGACTTGGATTCACCAGTACTAGCCTGACTGTTTTCCAACATAAGCTGGCTGTAACGGACATTATTACATTACTGTCCTGTAACATTCCACCACCCCTACCAAATAACTGACTGGCGATCGTAATAAGAGGTCCAATACGTAATATCACTATCGGACCGGGGCCGAATACATTATTTTTATTGGCCCTGTTTGATTTGGCTAACGTTTTAGGCGATGACTTCCAGTGAAATCTAAAAGTTAGTTGAATATTTATATCGACTGCCTTAAATGTACTAGCTCTAATAGATTTATTCCTGTACTTACTTTTCTTTTAAGTAATTTAGCCTTCGGCCTCAGGCCGAAACGACTGTCCTCGGATAAATAACAGTGCCAATATCAAATCTCTTATTTAATAACATATAATATAAGCAGACTGAGCGTTTTGGCAAGTATACTTTTTATTATTATTATTATTATTATTATTATTATTATTATTATTATTATTATTATTATTATTATTATTATAGTAGTAGTAGTAGTAGTATTGTTATAACTTCAGAGTCGATGAGTACAACAACCAAAGCAGAGCCAAGCGGAGATAATGACAGAAACGGTCACAATAGATACAAAATAATTATCTTACTTAATTACATTTTTAAGGTTATAGCATTAAAATGGACTTCGAGGGATACTCATTTGTATTGTTGTTCAAAACACAAACAAGCTTTTCCTTATTAAAATGTGATATATATTATGCTTTTAATTTTCAACTATAGAAAATTATTTATAAAATTCAAGTAACCTTTATATGCTTAAATTATTTTAAGTGAAACAATGCCCGGTACAACATATGACCACACACTGAAAACAATGTTATTTTTTGTCCGATGCCAGGGCGATTTTCAACTTTGCGGGTTAGTTGTAAATCGCTGAAATCGTACGGTGTCAGTTTTTTTACCATAGCACTATAATTACCTCCGGAGACAATATTAGTTTTCTTTACATTTTATATCAATATAGTATATTCTGTCTAATGAAGGGACGGTGGTTTAAACGAAATTAGTCGTTATTTTATATCGGTCCGTATATCTTCCCAAAGACTCGAGTGCGATGCCGAGTGTGTGATATTGCGCCAATTTGGTATCAGAATCCTATTTACACATTCCGTTTCAAAAAATGACACCAATCATGCATAATCTGACTGACAATGCGCTGAAAAGCGGTATTCGAAATTTATAATTGTACTTCAATTCTTTATTTTCACTTTTTTCTGTGTATACGCTTGTCGTCTAAACTTTGCTAAACATCTTTATTTGATAAACAACCCATAATGAGATTGACCATCTTGATTTTTCAGATGCGCAATGCAAAATTATGCTGATTGCTCAAATCTTTTACAGACATTTTTCTTGTTGCTGGACTTATCAGTGGAGGCGTTATTGTGGTCGTCATCGTCATCGCTGTTGTAACAGTTGTGCTTCTGAGGTAGGTTTCGTGGAATTCATATATCATTGTATGTCGAATTAATAATTTTAAATCGATCTATGTGTGTATTTTCATAATAATGTTGTATTGATTAATATATTAAACATTGTGATCGATTTTGTTATAATTATATAAACCGATGTAAATTTTGTAAAGGAGGAGGAGAATAACACATATGACACTGGCGTCTGAGACACCAGCGGCAGCGGTAGAAATGACCGAAGTTGGTCCTGGACCTTCTGATCCCGTGGTATACAGGGGTTTGCCCAAACGCCCGACCACCCAAGAACATCCATACAAATCGATCCACATCTACTCCGAAATTGATTGAACGACTGTTCAAATAAACGACGGGCTTTGTTCCAAGGGGATACTCAAAATTACCATTCGTATTATTCGTTTCATTATGCACTGGCTATATTACGTTGTAAATATATCGTTCAATATACACAGAGGGAACACTACACGTCTTTAAGGAATTTACTTTTACTGTTACACATTTTACTACGTTCGTCGAGATTCAGGATTTGTAAAATATTTTTGAAGCCTTTTGGATAAAGGTTGAATGCGTAATTGTGTGTTGCATATATTAAAAGATAATATTGTGATTACGCCAGACATGTTGAGTGTGACAACACAAATGACTTGACTGAAAAATGACAAAAAATAACATTTGAAGTATGTGCTTTTCGAAAGAGAATGTCTCTATCTATGTTTCTTTGTCTTAATTAATCACGAAAGTTGCAATAATACTGGTTGTGTAGAATTTTACAGTTTAAACGAAAATATACAGTGATAAAACATTTACAATTACTCAGACTAATTTCATTGTAGGTCATTATGGCGGTGTTTTCGATTTTGATAAATTCTTCCCTACACGAAATTAATAATTATATACTTTGTCATACTTTGAAATATAATTTTAAAAGCGTGACATCATATTCAAACCAAAACCTTAGTTTTCCTTACTGTGCCATTTGGACCCATCATGTTAGACATATATTATATTTTATACTACTGACACTGTGGTTTTGTTAAAATCAAAGCCAACGAACTTACTTATTTTGCATATAGGACAAGGATTTCCGCATCAACTTCCTGTGCTGGAAAACTCTATCTTTCTACCCCATGCAAGACAGGTCGCGTGCGATGACGCCATGCGTGCGATGACCTCGAATCTAGACAAAACGAAATCATTTCAACTGTTTTGAAAAACACATCTTATCTTTTCAATTTCGATGTATTTGATGATGATATGTAATAAATTTACATATGTTTGTGAATTGTGAATACATCACAATAAAACACTTTCTGAATGCAAATGAATAAATCTTGCCAAGTTCTCGTTTGGTACGAACGAATAGGTATGCGTATTTATCCATCGTGTTATGCAAATTCCAAACAGATTATCTTGTTAACTAAATGCTCAATCGATTTATATTTTGCCTGTTCTCAGTGATAATGTTTGGTCTGCGTTTTGCGTTTTTCACGCACATTTCTGAGAGAAAAAACGCACATTTTCAAAATATGTGCGCTAAAAAACGCAATGATTTTCGACAACTAAAAAGAAGTAATTTCAGAGTGGAGAAAAGGAGAATTTATCAAAGTTCTTGAACAACATAGGACTATGACTTATATGAGGGATTGTGTTATGAAAAGAAATAAATCATGTGCGAAGTCGTGTCAAAAACATTGCTTGACTAAAAACATTGTTTTCTCAGAAAAACCCATTGTTTTCCCCCAAAAAAAACATTGTTTTCCAACATGTGCACTTTTTTATCCCATTGTTTTGAAACGAAACATTATCACTGCTTGTTCTTAAGACTATCACGAACTCTTAATTAAATAGCAGAAATAAATAGAAACACATTGTTTCGAAGGTCAGACGATTTTATTTTAGTAAACACAATGAACCATAGCCCTGACGTCACGATGTTGTTAAATAAAAAGTCGCTACGCTCTGGTTTTACTATAAAATAGGTCACGCTGTTTGTTTTAGGCACCATAAAATGAAATTAAATATGCAATAAAAAATATATTTTATGTGTTCCTGGTTTAAATAGGAAAATCCATCGCTTGGGCTTCGTGCAGCAAGGCGGTGACTCGGGAAGCCTCGTCACCGCCTATGTTACACTGTGTACGCCCTCAAGATGGATTTTCCCATCCCACTAGGGACACAAGAAAGATACTAATAATCCAATTCTTTATCGCAACATTTTCCTTAACATATTTCATTTAAACAAAGTTTTATGTTAACTTGATAAAAAAAATACATGTTTTCGTTTTTGCGACAATGCATATGCCGTAATAAAGAGTTTTTTTTATTAAAAACATGAATATAGAACTTAAGAAGTACCATTCAATGTTTCAGTGTGTTTGTATAATTTTATATCACTACAATGTATTTAGTTTTTAATATTACACTTGGCTTTGTGTGCACTCAAATCATTTACCGATTTTTTAAAATAAGAAACAAGTGTCTCTGCCATAGTTTATTTTTTGTATGTTGTAGTGTTTGTGTGTTGTTTGATTTGTATGCCTGTGTTTGCTATAACGTCTGTTACGGCACCATATGTAAAACGGCACCATTTGTAAAATGGTGCACCATATGTCAAATAATCGGAACCAAATACGGTTTTTTTGCCGTTTTGCCCTGCACCAAATGTCAGTATTTTCGGTACCATATATAAAATGTTTTCAAGACGGTATTAAGTAGTGTGTATATATTAATACTTCTTAGTATTGAATATATATTAGCAAGTCTTATTGAAATGTGTCAAGAATAGTCGCGCATGCGCAATGTGAAGTAACGCCATATATTGGTCGCCATTTTGTTGACAGCAAGGCGACGAAAGCAGAATTGTAAATTGTTATAATTATCAATATTGTGAATTAAATTGTTGCCATCTATAATGCATATGAGGGTATGATATCGTGTTTAAATCGCTTTTGGTAGTAATTTTGAGGGCCAGTTTTATAAGTGAACAGATGATCTAGATTATTAAACACAGATTACATCTGTAAGGGAAATAACTTTTCGGAGAGTCATTATTTTATTTGCTAATTTCACCTTAATTTCATGTTGTAATTATTATATGTGACCTGTTTGAATTCAATATAAAGTTAAAAGACATGTTTTGTGTAAACACATGTTTTTTAGACTTGGATATTTCATAATTAAGTTTATCAACAAGAATTTAATGACTAATGACATAGTCTCGGTTTCTGTTAAATAGATAATCTCTTCTTGTATAAACACATATTTCAATTTCGAACTTAACGGTGTCGGAAGCCCTTTGGTGGACACTCAACATTTTTATGAGCATTGTCAGAGTTGTTGGCTCTTCGATTGACGCTCATGTTTTTCTTTAACTTTTAGGGCTAGGAAATTCTTTGTATTTTTATTAAAGGAGACGTTATATTTTTATCTATTAAGTTTGTTAAGTTAATGTAGGATTTATTTAAAATTAATTTAAATAATGAAGTTATTCTTTCTTTTGTTTGTTTCCTGCTCTGTTTATACAGGTAGACTGGAAGATAGTCTCACCTGAGGTCAGGCAGTTTGGACTATAGTGGCTTGAAGAGCGATACTCGAATTTATATGTAATGTCAGTAAGCAAATAGTTGAAACTAAAGCGTCTTGGTTTGTCTTGGTCTTTAGGATTCGGGGTTACATTTACGACTAGTCAGACAAAGTCAGACACAGTGGTCGAATCTATGGGTTCGTAACCGTCCGTGCGCGGCCTTAAAGGCCACCTGCCATCATAGCACGAGAGGTACGGTTACAATACATTTTAAACCAATGGAAATTAAGGTCAAGGAATTCCTAAACAAGCCAGTGTTTTTGGAAATATGTCACTCAAACATGACTGAGCTGTAGATTCTTAAAGAATTTAAACCAAAAAAGATCTAAATAAACATCCAGGTAATAATTTGCAAGAAACATATTATAAGAGAACAATGTTAAGAAAAGGAAAGATTAATTTAAGAAAAGCTAAAATACTGGGCATGTACGCACTTGACCTATCGACAGTCCGCCCAAAATGGCGTCTTGACGCACCGGATTTGTCGGGCCATCTATTGTATTCACCTGTCAATCATGCCTATGCAAATCGCTATCACCATCACCTAGTCCGATAATTGGTCAGTAAAAGGATTAGCTTACAAAAACGTCATTGTCAATGTTGTGTTTATTTAGATACACTACTAAACAAACTGCAAAAAGTAGCCGAAATTGCGTACACGCCCAGTATACCTGAAAAAGACAGAAAAATTACTCATCCCAAGCATAACACTTGGAACTCCAAGTGAACATTTCATGACATAAAGCACTTCCCATAACGCTTAATGAATTTGCATATCACACCAAGCTTCAACATAGACCGTCTCTGTAAAACAGCCTCTGTTTTACTTTTTCTTGTTTGATATGCACCATAAGTAAGAAAAGCTGCACCATTCGTAAAATGCAAACATAATCACTTGGAGTAATATATAGGGGTACTATGTCATAGTCTTATCATTATTATCACCATCGTCGACGTCGCCAGCACCAACAAGATCATAATAATAATAATAATAATAGTAATAATAATAATAATCATCATCATCATCATCATCATCGTCGTCGTCGTCGTCGTCATCATCATCATCATCATCATCATCATCATCATCATCATCATCATCATCATCATCATTATCATCATCATCATCATCATAATCATCATCACCACCACCAGTAGCAATTGTACGTACGTCTTTTGTTGTAAAAGTAGCAGTATTACCTTTAGCGGTAGAACTAGTACATTCAAGTAGTAGTGGTGGTGGGGGTGATTGTGGTGGTGGTAATGGTTGCGGTGGTTTTGTTAATGGCGGTTTGGTGGCGGCGGTAGCAGCAGCAACAGCAGCAGCAGATTTCCATCATTTTTTTTATTGAAAACCAAAACAATAGTTTCTTTCTTCTAAATTTATTGCAATAAGTAGCAAAACTGTGACTCAAAACATTAACATAAAGAAATTCAGATAAACTCGTGAAACAATACTAAAATAGAAACGCAGTTGCAGCGAAGTAAAGTAACATTTATGTACATGTAACAACCTACAAACGTCTTTAACAACTAAGATAACATTGTTGGTGCGAGACCAGTGTCCAAATATACAACTTTCGAATTTTTATTTTCACATTTACAAAGGTCATGATATTCAGTGCCTTTTTACTGAGCAAAACAAATTTTTTTTTTATTGTAAAAGATACTTTGTAGATAGAGTAATTGTCTTCCAACTCTTTTTTCTCAAAGAAGTGTGTTTAATTCAAGCACTCCGCTCGCGCACAGATCTATATCGTTTGTGTATCGAAGTATGAGTGTGTTATGTTACAACTGTACATACATGGTGCATTTACGTAGAATATATATTTAAAAAAATCATTTTTATTTCATTCTTACAATTCCAAATACGCATGACAAATGAAATATACACAAGTATTTGTGTCGGGACCAGGGATTGAACCCGCGTCTTAGACAAAAAGATAAGAGCACTGAACCATAGATCCAAACTGGACTGGATGTGAAAATAAGCCTAATATGTAGATACTTTATTGGATGACGTATGATGTTATCCAACAAAAAGTGTTGATTTAAAGAAATCTATTGATGAAATACTGATTACATACAGCAATAGAATGTGATGTTGGTTTGACTATTACTAAGTTTATATGCAACATTGCAACAATATGTGTATAAACAGTGCATTTCTGCAAGTAGGTAAAACAATTTCTAAATATTTTTAAATAAATTAAATCTCACTTTCATGCTGTTTTTTCGTGTTGACAACTAGAACATCTGTTTTAAAGATGCTAGGTCTGTATTATTATACCCTTATAATCAGTCAGAAATCTTGGAATATGTTGAGTATACTAAAAATACCATTGCAAAAGTAATTGCAAAATTGTGTGACAAATAATTATGTTTTTGACAAAAAAGTAAAACCACAACAACAGCGAAACCAAAAATCAAACATAAAAACACTTGCCGGAGCCGGGATTTGAACCCAGGACCTAACGCACCCCGGGCGGACGCGTTACCTCTGCACCACCGAGTCAACTGAGAGTAACTATTGAAGTCAAGATATTTAACTGTTTCGACGCAATTGGTCGAAAAGTAAATAAACAAAGCCGAATTTGCGGGGAACACACATTCAACAAATTCGTGTTTTTTTCTGTAATATTTTTACATTCTTGGATAACTTTATTTCACAGTTTCTCATTTTTACGAGAGTATGTTCCATTGCTTAAATATGGTTAAAATGTAGTCTTACTTGCAAATAAAATATTTCATTACCTTGATTTTGTTTATTCTACTTTATAAATTCTTAAAAGTAAATTTATTTTATTTTTGAAATACAAAATGCGCATGAACAAGACTCAATCATTTAATGGCCGCCATTATAAGTTCAGAAGGCGCACTGCATGGCGTCAATATTCTTAGTAGGTCGTCTGTGTTTACCGTTTGTACGTGGTGTATTTTGACAGCTTAAACTCTTTCACTATAATGCCACATTCTTAAAACTTACAATAACTCGATTTGTCCTAAACGAAGTTTTAGGAGGTATACTGGAATCAGCTTGTGGTCGGTCGGGCGGGTGGTCCGTTGCAAATTTCTTGCCCGGGACATAACTCTAAAACTACAAGATAATTTTTTATATCAAACTGATGAAAGGGAAAGCCCCCAGAAAGCATAGCCTGCACGAGAAAACAGCAGCCTCGGTTTTATTGAAGCTGTTCATCAGTGGTAATGAATGATGCCACACCACTGACGCCCCCTAGCGCATAAGCAGAACTCCATTTTCAAATGTAAACAACATACATGTACACTCCATGATCCCTGAGGACCAGAAACATATGACTACACAATGATGTAGTACGGGGCGACTTTTAACAGCCGCCACACAGGCACTAAACAACAGCTGTAGTAAGTAATATTAAACTGATGAAAGGGAAAGCCCCCAGGAAACATCAATAGTTTGTCCAAAAAAGACAAATCAATTTTGGTTCAAACTTTTGTTTACGTCCTACTTTCTAACCTTTCATTTTTTGGACAAACAATTGATGTTTCACTCATAAAACTCTAAGATTACCTCCGTTAGTGCATGGAGTTTTATATGCCTAAGTGTGAAAGGTATGCTCCTATTAGATTTTAAGTTCTGCTCGCCCGCGTGAAATCCATTGTTTTGGCTAAATATTGGTTATTTAACAATTAGTTTTATGTTTTAATAATAAAAATTGGTACTTTTGAGGTAACCTCACAGTATTTTGCTTATTTCATTTTAATATCATCTCTAGTTTTTGAAAATGACACATGGACTTTTTGGGGCATGC
>Ga0224511_10000213_pt1 | contig 23526 bp, 11 predicted proteins | sample SF_May12_sed_USG_2_FD_169988 | JGI IMG/M metagenome (GOLD analysis project Ga0224511, IMG submission 169988) | Sediment microbial communities from San Francisco Bay, California, United States - SF_May12_sed_USGS_8_1 | ecosystem: Environmental > Aquatic > Marine > Sediment | place: USA...
CACGTTCACACTGTGACTTACATTCATCAGCGCTTAATTTAAAATCTAGATAACTGTTCGGTAAGCTCCTGAAACTTATGTTCGCCGAGCCTTGCACGTGTTCGGAGATATTAATTGTATTTCCTTTATCTAGCGTTAGTTTCTAATCGTTCAGTTAAGGACTAACTGTTAACCTGTCATCTACCGTTTAACGGTCTTCTGGGGGTAATTTGCCTGTAATTCAAATTAAACATACGTCATTTTGGTATCTAAAATGCGCCATATGATCATTGACCGAACGTCCATGCATGTGGTTACTAGTATATAAAAGGATGATTCTTTAGTAGAATAATTTAGAGGTAAAGATGCCGTGGATATCACATACATTGTTTTGTACTATAGAAGCTTTTAAAACTAAGAAAGTCGTCTATGCTTGATAAAGTCCAGCATGATCCACATCATAAAGTTGATGTTCTTAACGTGAACATTGCTAGACACACCTATGAACTTCGACAGAGGAGAAGAGGACCCCTACAAAGGCGACAGTATTGAAGCTGTTGAGGCTTTCTTTTTAGTTGCAGCGCAATAAGCTATACCACCTTTTTACGCATTGACGGTAAGATGATGACACGTCAACACGTTTATAACACGTTGACAAAAACGTTCGTTCCGCGCCAGGGAGATCATACTGTTACACGCTTCGTGTGCTTTATAAACACGCTAGTTATGTGTGAGGCAAATGTTAATCACACGGCAGATATGTCATCTTTTTTCTAGAACGCTTAACTTTTGAACGATTTCAGACATCGTAGATCGGAAGGCCATGATCTGGCGACCCCTTTTTATTACTTATTAGCAGTTCTCTACCGCTCAGGTCATGGTGTGGCGTCCCCATTATAATAGCAAACCTCTACCGCTCTGGTCAAGGTGTGGCGACCCCATTATAATAGCAAACTTCTACCGCTCTGGTCATGGTGTGGCGACCCCTTTATAATAGCAGACTTCTACCGCTCAGGTCATGGTGTGGCGACCCCTTTATAATAGCAGACTTCTACCGCTCTGGTCATGGTGTGGCGACCCCTTTATAATAGCAGACTTCTACCGCTCAGGTCATGGTGTGGCGACCCCTTTATAATAGCAGACTTTTACCGCTCAGGTCATGGTGTGGCGACCCCTTTATAATAGCAGACCTCTACCGCTTGTGTCATGGTGTGGCGACCCCATTATAATAGCAGACCTCGACCGCTAATGTCATGGTATGGCGACCCCTTTATAATAGCAAACCTCTACCGCTCATGCCATAGGGATAGGATTTGGCTAAGTAGTAAAACACTCGACTGCCGACCCAGGGATTTTGAGTTCGACCCCCTCACTCCAACTAAAATTACTAAAAGGAGATATGTACTGGTTCTTCCCAGGAAAATGCTCCCTTGTATCAGAGCATTACACTGGCCACGTTAAAGAACCTGGTTTGTCATGTGTGGTGGGCACTCCAGTATCTTGCACTATGGGCCACTAATAGAAACTAACTACCTGTATGCCCCGACGCCAAATGGACAAAGCCCGAGTGCATCGCTAAACAAAAGCAATACCCCCTCATGCCATGGTGTGGCGTCCCCATTATAGTAGCAGACCTCTACCGCTCATGTCATTATGTGGTGACCCCATTATAGTAGCAGACCTCTACCGCTCATGATCTAGAAATAAACTACACCATACCAAAAACAGATGTAATTGTAGTTATGAATTATATACATGTAAATGAAAAACTCTCTCGTTTTATTGTAAATCGAATGCAAATTGCAGTATCCAAGTATATAGATGAAAACAGAATCAAGTAGTTCAAAAACATCTTTTCGTGAATGTTAAAGATGAAAGCGTATTATTTGGCCACCGTTTGAGAAACAACAAGGGAAATATTAATATCCGTTTACATACATAACTTTGCATCAATCTATCGGATTGCAAAGATAACGTTTTACATATTAAACTAATAATGTGATTGTCGTTTGTGTACTAAATGTATTCCTTATACCTGACTGGGCTTCGGAATCACAGTGGAATCCTGTCCATCCGTGCATACAAGAAGTACACGCGCCAGTTGATTTGTTACAAGCCTTTGCAGATGTTACCCCAGTTCTGTCCAAACTTATTGTCGTCACATTCTGGATTACAGCATGCTGTGTCACACATGATAATAATAATAATAATCATGTATACATGTATATAACTATTGTTTCGAATGTTTTAACGTTATAGTTTTAAGTTAAGGTTTTACAATTTATTGGTTACACAATTTACACAGTTGTCATGGTAGACAGCTTTACAAACAGTGCAAAAACATAATTGGGTAAGCATATATAAAGGTAGAAATTTGTTGATTGAGCCGAAGGCGAACCCGATAAATTCCATAGTTGAGTCAGATAACGCAATGTCGTTAAGAAAATAAAAAACTTCATTTACAATTAACTTTCAAACCTTTTTCGTACACGTTTGCGTTCATTTATAATTATCTCTTACTACTGACAAAACAAAATATTACAGAAAAACAGTGTAAATAGGTTTATTTTACCATTTTATGCTTCAATTTGAGGCTTCTGTTTATATTATGTATACAGCCAATACAAATAATCTTTTAAGACTTGGCTCATCTGTCACAGCTTTTTCACCCAACACAATATTTCAATAAAGCAAACTTTTCAAAATTAACATATTACCCGAAATTATTTATAAGCACAACTGCATTCGTGCGTTTAAGTATTTATATATTGTACTTGTTGTTTTTTTCATACGCAAAAAGTTTCTGGCTATGAGCTTATCCCACTGTTTAGGGCTGCAACAAGTTTGTTTTATTTTTTTGGTTCGATGCGATTCGATTCTTTACCTTTGCGATTTTTTTATTCAATTCATTGGCAGATGTAGAGCAATAATGGATACAGTTTTCAATTGTGTAACTTAAAGAAATTCATTTAAAATGGCCCCTGACTATGGCAGTTCCTTTCTGTTATCTAAAGCTAAGAGATAAATTTTTGTAGCTTGTGTTTGATCACTTTAAATCATATTTCCAATGACTGACTTTGCAGAAAAACATTATGACAAAAGAGCAATCCAGTCCTAACAAGAAAGTTACCGCAATTACTGAATATCAGTTACACATAAAACAATCATGACAAATTGCTTATTCATTTAACAACTGAGCAAATACTTTTTAACTCAAACGTCATCAATACATTATGCACCATTATATACATAGTTTTATAAGGTTGCCTGAGATGAATGCTGTATGGTTTCTTACAAAAATTATGTTGGATAACTTTGGTTAAGTTTAGATCATGGTAGAAATCCAGGAGTTAATATTCCCGGAATCGCTACATTTCTTGCTTCCACACAGTTTTTCTCAAATAAATTCCATTCCGCAAATTTTCGCTAGTGTTTGCTGTCAAACTGATTCCTTTTAAATCAACAACAATCGATCTCAGTCGTGTCTGCCGAAGATGCACAGTCACGGGAACCAGCTATATTTTAAAAACTTTTTCATTGCGGATGTATCGACTTGCAGTTGAACCAATGGTTTTATCATTTCTGACTTTTTCAAGTAACCTTTTTCGGCCCCAAAATTGAGCCGAAAACGTACCTTAAAAACGTTAACTTCGCCATGGTGCGGCCATGATGAAAGTGAACGGTTTACGTGGATTGTACGTATTAAAATAGTCGATATTGAATTGTGTTAAAGAAACCGGTCAACATTATTCGGAATGCATCCGATTACATCCTTTGATTCGTTTTCATGCACATGTGTTTTTAGGTTTTCGTTCCGAATAGGTACGGTCGGCATACAAAAACTGAGAATCAAGTTTTTTTCAATTTTATAAAAGTTACGTTCGGAATTTGTGTTAGACGAAATATAAAAAATCTGGCTTAAACAATTGAAGACAATAATTGAATACATTAAAGATGAAAATTAAATGTGTTTTATTAAAAATACTGATTAAAGGGAAAGCATATATTACATAAATGAAAAACGCTGCTTATTAGATCGTGTTTGTTTCTGTTAACATGACAGGGCACTATTGAGTACAGTTTCATGTGCATAGATTTTTATTTGATCCAATATTTACATTGACAAACTATCATGTATTTAACTTCTCAGGTCTGAGAAGTGTAATGCAACTATGACAACATTTATTTGAAGTTCTCATAGATTTGTTAGAGAGGATTTAACAAAGGAATGTGAGTTAATGTTGGATGAACCTGGTAAGTTCAGCTTCGTTCGCTTTTGTTGTTGTTTCAGTTGCATTATTGTCAAAAACAAAATACAAAACCGATCATATTGATAGGCTCAATTTATTTTTAAAAGCTGTTACTGACATTAAAATAGTTCCAACTGAGGTCACGTGGTCCATTGACCTAGATAAAATAATTGATCAGTGATATAAAGTTCGTCTTCCAATGTTGTTACCATTTTCCAGAATGCAATATTGTCTATGTGTGTTAAGTTGAAGAGAAACAACGCCTTTCATTTATAAAACGTGTTGTTTGTATTAGATATCCGTCATGGACAGCAAACGTGGTATTGTCATTGTTCATAGCCGCCCACCACTGTCAGCCTTGCAAACTGAGATGACGCAGACCATTGCTGAAATAATATAGGTTGTTTAAACCCCTGTCACACCAGAGTGGCGTACTTACAGCTTTCCCACAGCGTTTAAAAAATGCAGAACGCTGAGGTGCGCGCTGTGCAAACGCCAGCAATCGCCTAGAACGCCATTCGGCGGCGTTTATTTTAAGCATACTCAAAACAAACGCCGCGGCTTGGCGTTTCCGCAGCGTGTTAGACAGCATGCTGTGGCAACGCTGTGGGGTCTTCTAGAGCGCCGTGGGCGCGTTGTGAGCGCGCCGCGTGCACGTGGTAAATACGCCGTGTAAATTCTGCATTTGGAGTAGGTGTTTACAATGTATTTTGATAATAAAACAAATTAATAATCCATAAAATGTATTAAAATATATGAAGTATTTATTATTCTAAATGCAAATGGTTTAAGTTTAATTTAAACTAACAAAACTTAGAGCTTGACCATAGTTTGTCTTTAATTTCAAGAATAAGTTGTTTAACAAAATTAAACCTCTACTTAACACATCATTATAAAAGCTATTCAATGTAAGGATGAGACGATATGGCGATATAACGATACAATATCGATACGTCGGGCAACGATACGTATCGTGGCCCAACGCGATATATCACGATACGACCCTGACATTCAAAATCAGGGGAAGTCACTGCGTTGTCACCGTATTTTCAGTATTCGACAGGTTTAAAATATTTTTGTTGGAAAAGTTTACCTTTCTGATTCTTAATGTTCACTTTTTCATGTTGGTTCATGTAACACAAATCTTAATTTCTGTTGTTTTTTTTTTGTAAAATGCCTGTTGTAATAGACCTTCAAGTGGACTATGATCTTTAATGACAGTGATTATAGGTCTTAAGCAGATACAGTATGAAAACAATGTTTAATATTTAAACAGTCTAGTCAAACACTTTCCTGTATAGTCATATTTTTTTGCAATATCCAGTCAAATCCGAAGAATCTTAAAGTCACCAGAGCACGGTTTGGGCATTAACATGGGAACAAATCTAAACTATCCCTACAAATCAAAATAACTGCGTAATGGAGCATAAAAATAGGTATCATGTGCTAGTTTTGAAGAAAAATGTGCACAAACCAGGACATTTCCAATATACCATTCATTATGAGAGGAAATCATGTTCTTGTCCACGGACACAAGAAGGATTTATCTCATATTACATACATTTTTCATTTTTTTTTAAATATGTAGTCAATTTTTTTTAGTGTCAGCCATTTAACATCACATTTCTTTGCTAAGACTCCTAGCTTCTTTAATGTTTTTGGTTTTATTCTACGAAACTGTCATACCAAACATGTAAATAACTCAACACAGAAGTTATAAAATAGAATAAGGTAAAAGTACCACAGTCATTATCATCTAATACATGACATTACTTCAGCTGTGCATTGTTTTGCTGGAACTTATCAAAAAGGTTTGTTTTATCTATTTTTGTAAACCCGATTGCTAACGTGTTAAAAAACTGACTAATTAAATCTTTCCTCTGTTGTGTTTATCTTTAAGGTGATAATAAAATATAATATGAATAGTGTGAATAATTGTATTTTAACAACAACAACCCGTATCGTATCGTATCGTATCGTAAATAATCATATCGTCTCCTTTCGTATCGATACGTATCGTATCGTGTGATGACCGCATTTTTTATGTGTGTTACTACATATGTTTCAAGTCCTGTTTGACTTTAAACATTTAAACAACTGTTAAAACCTATGACGAATTGCTTCGAAAATTAAAAATAGATCACTATGTTTGCAAAATAAGGTTACTCAGAATAAAAAAATAGTAAAAAAACTTAAACGCTATAATCGCCGTGAGGACGCTGTGCGCGCGCCGTGAGAACGATGTTTTCTCACAGTCAACACGCTGCAGCAACTGCTTGCGCGCTGTGAAAACGTCATGGACGTTGTAAAAACGCTGTGGGAACGTCGTGTGGACGCTGTAGGGACGCTGTGAGGACGTTGTGTACACGCTATAACTGGTAAATGTGATATTTAGGCGTATTCCGCGGCTATCCCACAGCGCTGTGGCATCGCCATTTGGTGTGATAGGGGCTTTACAGAAGACATATTAAAGCACGTATAAATATATGCACAAACACTTAAGAAAACTTCCAACGCTCTCATATACATTTTTAATTTCTATCATTAATAGGGGACATAAAGTTACATGTATGAAAGGACACCTTACGTTAAGGGCTGATTATGGCCTTACATAACTAACTTATGAAAGGTTCATTGAGCATTTAAAAATGTTGAAAACTAAACATTGAACTTCCTCAAATCTTACTGTTTTTTAAGTTTATATCTATTCTGATTATTTACCCAAACCTCTGGACAGCTGCTTTAAGGGTTGAAATGATTTTACCATTGATGCCACCTGATTTTTTGATAAAATTAATAAATACTGGAATACCACCAATATATGTGGAAAATTGTCACCTGACAATATAATCCTAATCCACTGGGTTAAAGGTTATAAATGATCATGATTGACAGTTGCGGAACTGTCCATTAAGGTGTGTCGATCGCTTCGCGAGCTTATCCTTAGATAATTATAATATAGATGTTGTTGCTTCGAAACAGACGTTATGAAAAATCAGTATGAACAATATTATCATATAATGTCGCCTATGTAAAGTTTAATAAAAAAAAATTCTTACGTTACATAAGTTTTTCATATTCATAATACTTCATCCCCAACAATGGCATAATTACGTTCTTTAACCTCTAGGTGGATATTTGACTTAATATGTGACCCATGTACGCGTAGACACAACCCAGCTATTACCCGAAAATGCGAACAAGTTAAAATTATGATTGCCGGGTAGTGAACTCAATGTAAATAGACATTTTTTAAAACCCCTTTTTACAGATAGTTTTAGCGATATCGAATTTCATTGACTTAAGGGACGTCCGGGGGTCACGTACGTGTTTGACGTTGCGTTCCTCTATAACGCACTATATCAAAATATACCATGATTGTGAAAGATTAACAGTGAAAAAAATGTAAAACGTACAAAAATGATTTAATAAATGCAGAAGCAATTACACGTGTAGTGCATCTTTAGGAAGCTGTTATGACGCAAACGCAAGCTCAAACTTGAAACGAGCACATATTTAGTATCGTTTTCTGAAAATAACGTTGAATACTGCATAAAAATTAATTGCATCAGAGCCCTTGCAAAAAGGGTTTTCCCCAACAAAAACATGTCGAGGAACGTTTCTTTCTTATTGATGGCGTCACAATTTGTGATGACGTTCCTACAGTGCGGTTGATTCTTGTGATTAAAAGAAGACATTACTGTTGGAAACAATATACACTATCACGTTTCGACAACTTTAAGACAACACAGATGCTGAATATTAAATATTTTAAACAGTTACATCGAGAATACGTGTCTTGCTCGACCGCCAGTGCATTAAATAAGCATGACTTCACATCTATTTGACTCCACCTAAACACAAGTATGGAAATAAGGTTCCATAATTGAATTGAATAGACCAAACATGCAAGTGGAGCTGATAACTGCAAAATTAAATTGAATGTGTTTCGTACTTTGTTGGTGTGTACGTTTACGACGTGAAAAAACAAGGACACTATAAAAATGTTACTTAAAATTCAGTAATGGTTGATGTTAACATTCATAAACTTTTGGGTTAAATAGAAATGTCGTTTACTATTGATGTGATTTCTTCTGCACACAAAACAATCCAAAGTTTGTGAAGTTAAAAATAGGGTTATATCCTTAAAAAGTGTTTTCTCAAAATGATCAGTGTAGGATATTCAAAGTTCTCGGAAAATACTTTTGAATGTCTTTAACATGATACATTGTAAATTTAGTATTACTCAAATCCTTTTCATAGCCAATATAGGCAAGATTATAAAGGAGGCATTAGAAGTTTTTAGTATTGTATTATGTTCACATCAAACAATAGAATCCACACTGCCTTTTCATTCTGAACAACTTTTGTGACTTTCTAAAATTCACTGGAATACACTAATTACATACTAAAACTGTATGTTAATCGTTATGATTTATTGTATTCATTTATGTTTATTTAACTGAGAAAAGTAAAATCCCTTTGAAAGTATAGCCTCTATGGTAAAAGCCAAATACGCGCTACAAGTTGATTACGAAAACACATTTTTAATCAGAGATTTCAATAATACATACGGACATGGAACGTGTTTTAAGAAAATTTACTTTCATGTTTTAACTTAATATGAACCTATCATTAATTTGTCCGCGGGTTGTAGTAGTCAGCATACACAGGACTGCAAGCAGAACAGCGGGCTTTTGATAAACTTATCAATCAAGAAATTGACTTTGGGCGTTTTTTCGGGATAATTGATCTGCTAAATTAGTAAATGGGTAAAAATATAGGCTTGAACAATATAAATCTGTCAAACTCCTTTGGGTCTGCCTGTCGCCCATCCCTGCGGGCAAAATATTGATAGGTACATTATTCTTATATGTACACTATACACTGATAAGTTTATATATGATTTTACGCTTTCTTTGGTATTTATTAGGTCAGATTGTCACCTGACTATATAACCCTAAACCATTAGATTACAATTGACCATGTACTGTTATATAATTATGATCAAAGTTGACAGTTGCAGAACTGTCCATTGGGAATAAAGCGTAAGCATCTACATATACAAATTCGTATTATAAACAGATTGTCCTTGACAAGTCAATACTTTACCTTGGGTTAGTCCGGTTATATCTGTAGCAGCTAAAACACAAAATATGATGTTATTTGACATTTCTATGTTTGGACATGTCCTTACATTCAAACTCCTCGTTGTATTAAGCGTCATATAAACATGAAATGTAATCAATTAATATTCGTCACCATTGTCTGGCTATGCATATTTTGAGTATAGAAAACATTTCCTTTACTTTTTTCACTCACTGTAGAGAGAAAAATAAATGATTAATAAAATACAAATACTGTTCTGTATCTTGATACCCATATATTTTGGATACAATATTTGCAGCAAGTTAAGTATACTCGAAGAAATAACATGACGTAAGGAAAAGGAACACTTCATGACAAACAATGTTTTTGAACAAATTAAGTAAAATCCCGCAACAACAACAACAAAACAAAACGAGAACTATTTTGAAAAAAATAGTCGGCGCTGAATTTGAGTAAGTGTAAAGTGTATTTCAAATTAAAATGAAAAATAAAAAATAACTGGTCTGGAGCGGTTTTTACCCCTTGAAGGTCGGCGTGCGAAGGAATAATTTTGTCCAAGGCGCTTACCTACTGCATTATATCGTGAGTCAAGAATAAGGTCTTCCTTAAAGTGTATTTACGGCAAACTACATGTATAATCGTAGCTAAAATCACGTGATCTCTATGCTTGTAGACCAGTACCCAGCATACAGATATTGGTATAATGGTAATTTACGAAAAAAAACCCCACTTAAACACTAACAGAATAGATCAGTTATAAAAAATACAATATAGGAATAAAAGAAAGGATACTTTTTGCCTTGTGAACGGACAATTGTAAACACCTTCAGTAAGAAATCCAATAAACTACATGTACTTAGACCGTGATAATTGATTAAAATCTAGTTTTATTATTTGCACCATAGACATTGGAACGACTACAAGTACCAGTGTACGTAGCCGATTTCAACTAATCGCAGGGTTTGTTGTTAAATTTAAAATATATGCATTTTCTCTTACAATGTTTTTCATTGGCTAGAATACAACTTAACCCCTGGGTCAAAAGCGAGCATAGACAGCTGCGCCGAAAAAGCAAACATAAAATCCTTTTCAGAGTATGCCGTCCGAATGTGTTAACTCTAGACCACGGCTTATCTTTTGAATTCAAACTATATAAGTTGAATCAATCAATCAATCAATCACAAAGTTTAGCTAACATATACATATATGCATAAACAGCCGCATTTGTTTTTATGACGTCAAAATCAGAATGTTAAACTAACCCCGCTTTGTAAGACGAACTGCAGTTCCATAGATGGTTGTGTAGTCCTTGCAGAAGGTTGCAATTGTTGGCCCAGCCATCTCCAGCACAGACTCGTAGGACATGTTTCCAGGCACAACCTTTATTTCGTGGTAGTGCACCTCGTCCGTGACGCCCTTTTAATAATCAAAGGCCAAATTAATCTAACATGATTACGGTTATTTACCATGTTGAAAGACTAAGCACCCACAGCACTTACAACTGCAGTTATACTTTTGCCATCGTTTGATAAAAAAAACGGATGGTCGGCCGGATTATAGGAAAGATACATTATGTTTAAACGATTGTTATTTTAATTTTTCTATTTTACAGCAATTTGTAAATGGATTTTCAAACACTTTAATTGAGGAATATGTACGAGAATAAATATGAACCAAAAGGCTTCTTGGTCGGTTTAGCTACATTGTACAAGACAATGCTTAGTTTGTCCTTCTCATATAATTAGTTTAAAAATTATTTTATACATTAACTGCACACATCTTAATTAAGTTCTTACACTTGAACTTATTTTAAAAAAATTACAAATTGATGACATCATTAAACTTCTATCTAACCTGTCTGTACTTCCAAGCAGGTTGCATTGGCACGAGAGGCTTGGTGAGAAGGCAAATGTTCTTGTTGATGTTCTTCAGAACTCCATATCCCTGTTATTAGTGGTTTATAGAGTAAAGTCAACGTTATTTAGCACTGACAATGGCACACGTAAGATAATAAGAATCACGTTTGCGAGTCATTAGTTCAAAAATAAAAATTGGTATGCGTACTAATGGAACAGAGATAAGTGGGGAATTTGTAATTGCCCAACCGTGTTGTAGTCGTGCAGGTTGACTGTTTGGACGCCATTTTTGTACTGGGACACGTCTCCAATGATGGCCATGACCGTCTTTGCGTCTTCGTCGTGAATGACATCCATGTGGACGACTCGACCTTCATGATCTGTCTGGACCAGGTGATTCACCTAAATTAGAAGTACAATCATTGTACAATGTAATGCAGTCTACGGACAAGGATCCTGATCTAGATGCTGAATTGTGGAATAGCTTCATTCAGGAAAGTCCGTTTGTACAAACCTGAGTATTTTCGTCACTCAGGTATGCTTAGTTACAAGGATTCTCTGGTTCAACAAAAAGCCAGATTTCCGATCTATAATTTATTTTAGATATAATTTGTGGGTTCAACAAAAATTATAAAACGACAATTTATATCCAGCTGAATTGTTATTATTTCTGCATTTTAGAAACTGAAACAAACCCGATAGCTATACTAACATCTGATGTTATAGGTTTATTTTGTGAAATTATCTAGATAATATAGTATTCTATGATTATTTTTCAGTACAACCTTATCTATTGCGTTTCTACAATCTACAACAAGACAATAACATATAAAGGCTGTAAAAACAAAAATCATACATATGTGGAACCAAAGCATACACTTCATAAATAAATATGTGCAACCAAAGCAGACACTTCATAAATAAGTTTGTGGAACCAAAGCATACTCTTCATAAATAAGTATGTGGAACCAAAGCATACACTTCATAAATAAGTATGTGGAACCAAAGCATACACTTCATAAATATGTATGTGGAACCAAAGCATACACTTCATAAATATCTGAAGCTTAATCAAAAAATATATTCTAACCTCCGGTGTCGCTTGAACTACTGCAATGCCACACAAAAGTAATGCAAACAGCCCTTTCATTTTGAAAGCTGAAATGTTAAGATGACACTGCAATCACCCGCTTTAAAATATATTATTTTAACAGTTTGGTCACCATTTATGTTTTACAAGACAAGACAAGGGTTTATTGGGATACAGGCCTCCGGCCCCTTACACATATATAAAAACACATGAAACAGTCAGTGTGTGCGGCACAAAACAAAGTGACACTATATAACAATTAGTCAAGAATTGTTCAAAACGTAAGCAAACTACATGCAGATGAAATAACATCACATACAGTAGTGAACAGAAATAAAATGTTAAAGCGTTAGGAACTTTCGTCTTCGTTGCAATGCATAGTATATAAAAAATATATACGATGCTAGATGTTTAACAACTAGATCATAACGGTTAGGAAGAGCATAAAATGTGTCTACAGTTGGAGTATTAATGCTATCAATAGCACTATAGCGTTTCCTTATGTCATCGAACACAGGACATATCAGAATAAAATGCCGCTCGTTTCCAACTTGACCTAAGTTACAAATGTTGCATAAACGATCAGTAAACGGCATATAGTTATAACGACCTTTTTCTATATCAAGTTCATGAAATCCAGGTCTAAACTGTGCATAAGCGTGTCTATATTTCCTCACATTTAGAATGTTTAGGTAATGTTCGTGACTATAAGCCGTTTTGATTGTCCTATACAAACTAAGTTTCGAGGACGAGTGTAACGAAGTTTGCCATACTTCTAGATGACTACGCCTTATATATTTGGTTAATTTCTTAATAAAACTATTATCGTTTTCAACGTGTTGGGCAAGCCAAGCAAAATTCACAGTTATCTTTACACAAAATGCGCTTGATTTGAAGGCCCAATCTTTCAAAAAATTTCAACCAGTATTTCAGACATAGTATAGACGAATTAGTGGTCAATGTAAATCGAACAGAGCCTTCTAGAACCACTGCATTTGGCGTTTATTTTCATTTAGACACATATATCGTTTGCATGCATATTTTTGTATCCGTTCTATTCCGGTCTTTGTTTGAAAACCCCATAATGCAGCTCCTTATAACAAAACAGGAAGTACTTTGGTATCAAAAAGCTTAAAAATACAGTATTCGATAACTGTCCGAAATTACAAATAGAGGCTAGTATACTATGTATTGCTCGCTTTCCTTTAACACAGTTGTCTTCTGCCTTTCGGTTGAGGGAGAGCGCAGACGAAACTGTGATACCAACATTTGTGAAAGATTGTTCTATCAATATTTCATTTCCTTCGTAAAACAACTCTTCCTTTGATGATGGACGTTTTTAGTGTGCACATTTAACAAATTATCTTTGCAAAATATTTGTAATGCATTAAGTTGCCTTTGCAAGCTACAAACTGTGTCCGCAATTAAAGCCACGTCATCGGCAAACAAAATGGAACATATCTCGTCATTGCCTGGCTGTAGTTGAATTTCTCTTGCTCCACTGTTTTGTGGATATTTTAAAAGTTCATTAATGAAAAGCGAAAACAGTTTTGGAGACGCTAAGCAGCCTTTTTAAGACATATGTTACACACAAAACTATGTGTATTTCCATCATCTGACACAAGCTGTCACATTATCATACAAACCTTTTGTGACTTTTAAGAGTTTGCCTTTTAAGCCAACGGCTGATAGAGAATGCCAAAGTTTATCCCTTCTCACTGAGTCAAAGGCTGTTTGAAAGTCTATAAACGCAACAAATAGTTTATCACGTTTTCTGGACAGAGACTTACATATAAATGTTTGTAGTACACATGCCTTGTCAATTGTGCTGTATTCTTCACGAAATCCAGCCTGCGATTCATTACCACAGTTGTATATATTGGTAAAATATGTCAATCGCCTGTTAATGACACTTGTAAATATTTTCCCTAAGGTATCAAGAAGTGAGATGCCTCTATAGTTTATAGGCTCATTGACATCACCTTTTTTGTAAATGGGCACAATATGAGCTGAATTCCAACAGTCAGAGAGGACACCATTATCAAAAATTCTATTGAACAGTGATAACATAATAGACATAAGTGTGTCGTGAGCGTGAAAAAAATTCCGGAGGGATACCATCTTGTCCTGCACGTTTTGACGCTTTTAATTTTTTTTGACTAGTCAGAACTTATGTGATTTCAGCTTTATGGAGTGTACATGTATGTTGTTTACATTTGAAAATGGAGTTCTGCTCATGCGCTAGGGGGCGTCAGTGGTGTGGCATCATTCATTACCACTGATAAACAGCTTCAATAAAACCGAAGCTGCTGTTTTCTCGTGCAGGCTATGCTTCCTGAGGGCTTTCCCTTTCATCAGTTTAAATAAAGCATCACATTGACACCATCAGCGTCAGGTTCCAATACATCATTTGTTGAATCATCGTTGATTAGCGATTAGAAATGTTTGAACCAACCTTCTTTTGTTATATAGTTGGACGAATTATGTTGTCCAAGCAAAGACTTGATTTTGGCCCAAAATGATCTTAAACATCGCACGTTAGACACAAGTTAGTCTAATTTCCTATGATAGAAGTTAATTATTTTGGAGTTACACATTTATTTAAGCACTCGTTTGACATCAATATATAGTTACAAAACTCGCATTCGTTTTTTTTCATTTCGGAGTTTTCTCAAGCATACTAATTTTCTGGATTTCAATTTTCGACATTCCTTGTCAAACCATGGCGATCTATTTTTGCGCGCATCCTGAAAACTTGTTGAACTAGTTTTGTAACAGAAAATATTTTCAAAAAATGATATTTGAACCCTAGTCGCCGGGATGGCACGCCGCAGTGCTTAGAATTACGCTCAGGTAATTGCGAAAAATGACACTCTAGTTAAATACATAAAGGCATCATTTGTATATTCGGGTTTATGTTTATAATTCGCTACCCCTATTCACATCAATACAAGCGTGTTATTTTTATTGTTTACTGGTCATAATATCCCAACGAGGTTTTTTTTATATAACCCAGTCAGGCTATTGAGGTTGGGTCCATAAAATGTAAACCAGTGTAGCAATATTTAACCTAAACTGACAGTTAAGGTTGAATATTGATACACCTGTTTACATGTAATGGACCCAACCCCAATAGCCAGACTGGGTTATAGTATGATTTATTTGACCTTGCACTGACATATCTTCATGAATAATCCGTATATCTTCGTAAGTCTCACCTTGTTATACAGCAGAGGTGTACCTTTTGTCAATAATAAATATAATATATGCGTATGTATGGTGTCACAATAACGCTAAATGAAAATTTCTAAAAAACAGTCTTATTATTTTCTCATTTCCCATGCTTGGATTTTTTTAGATTTTTGAGATAATATTTATAAATGTATAAACTCAATATTAATCGCAAAATAAATTCATTTGCAATTTTTTGAAAGTCAAAATATAGGCTGACTGGTCTAAGCGAACACTGCCGAAGATTAATGAGGACAGGTCAGTGTAAGGTCAAATAAATCAGATAATACATGTATTAAAGACAAATGATACTTGCAGACTTCCATCAAAATCTCCAAAATCCAACTTTTGCAACGTCAGCACCAACAACAACAACACTAAGGCCATCACTCAAGCAACGCGCACATATAAGTTACGGAACATGTACGTTCGTTCTTATAGATTGCCATGTAAAAGCTGGATGTCGACGAACAATTTGCTATCTTGTATAATTCTAAACAGAAGTATATCTAAATCAATAGAACATATTTACTTGTGTCATTCTTATTAGTATATTTCGTCAGCCACAAAATTACACTTATTTTTACGACTGTAAAATATTTTTGCCGTGAAAGAGTTTGATCATTAACAGGTGTATTTTCAAGCTTCAAGTCAATTAAAATATATTTCCTTTCGCATATTCATCGAGGTTTTACTTTACATTTAGCATATATCCTAGTCATATGCATTAACTGTTCGTCATCCATAAAATATCTCTCACTGTGCGAAATGAAAAGAACACCATTTCGTTAACGCATAAGTTACGGGGCTATGTAACAGACCCAGCACATTCTTTGATGGGCTATTTTTAACGGGTGGCCATCCGTTTTCATAACGCAGCTATGTAATAGCGGCCGTAATGTTCTAATCATAAAACAATCAAATATGTAGACTCAAAACTGTGTTCGAACCTGCAGCGTGCTAGGACAGTTGAAAGAATGAAGAAGTTCCGCGCTCTACCGATTTCGATACCGCGCTTGATGATGGTTGAGGATCCCTACGATTAACTTACTCTACTGTAATACTGAGTGTCGATTGTTACCTCACATCGATCATCTACTGCGCAGATACAAAGGTTCCCTGCATATTCAGGTCAATTAAACTGTTAATGGTTAACCACGAAAAACATCAACAAACTGCATAAATCAGTGACAACAAAACCGCAATTACGACAAAACATAATGCATTACAAACCTAGTTACATTTAAGTTGTTTACATTTACAAAGTAATGACCAGGCCGATTTTTACATTGGATTCATTTTTTAGTTATGATACAAGATTGAACAATTTAAACTCTATTTATATTAAGGGGAGGTAAACAAGTTAAAAATTATTTCCCTTTACATTTTCATTAATTATTTTAATATATCATTAGTGCAACAGTGTTTTTAAAAACTCTGTGGTTAAATTTTTTTTATTTAATATATTAAGATACTTTAATTTTGCTTGTGTAATTTATTTCAAACCTATATATTTTTTCATATTGCGATGCCCATAAGGAATTGTAGACCTTAACGTATTGTTGTATACACCTTCGTCAACAATTCAACAAAACAAATGAGACTGAAATAATTTATCAAAATCTATCGTCTTAAAATCTGCACTTTATGCATTTTAATGGATGTTCATAATTCTTGCAATTTTTTTCACCACGTTTTTCATTGGCTGAAGAAACACTTAACCTCAGAGACAAAAGAGAGCCTAGACAGATGTGCCAAATAAAAATGTAACAACTGTGTGATCGTGTCTTTTGTCTGCACAAACCAACGTTTTGGCCTTAAAAGTAAAACGCGTACGATCAAAAAAAGGCTAAAAATCAACAAATTATTGATACCGCTAAGGTTTAGGTTATTTTTAGTCAGGGCTCCAGATCATTATTTTTCTAGGGAGTAAATGTACTCTCTCATTAAAGAGTAAGGGGGTAAAGTACTCCCTAATTTCAAACCCAGGGAGTAATTGTACGCCCTAATTCAACAATAAATCTTAATATTTTTTATCTTTACCGCACCTTTGTAAAAACGACTCCAGAAACTAACTCATAAAGAATGCACATATTTCCAGTTATCCAGATAATTATTTTTCTTGGGAGTATGTACTCTCTTCTAAAATAGTTCAAGGAGTGAGGGAGCAACGCGAACTCACCGTAACGTGAAAAAATCTTAAAAGGCCTTGACTAAAAATTATTACAACACAATTTTAATAGAATTATAATTTTAAAGGACATATTTTGTCGTATATATGTTATTAATTAAGATATTGAACATGTTCGCTTGAAAAAAGGTTGCCAACTTACACCATTTTTAAAGCAAACGAAACTTAATTATAAAATGTACGCACTGGAATTTGAATGTGAGCGTTTCTCACCCCTTTATTAAAATATTTAACGCGTAAATACAGAAATCTCAAGCAGCGCGTAAACGCCAGATTTCTGAGCGTAAATTACCCCCTTACGCACCTTATCTGGACTAATGTTTATAGTCCCCTCATTCGTTATAGCAGTGTCGTAGTGTATTAGATAAACCGTTGATGAAAAATTAATGTAAACATGTTACTTATAAATTTGTTTTATAGATCATCCGTGAACTCCCTTGTGTATTTAGTAATAACGCGTTTAGTCTAGACTGTCTTCTTAAAGAGTGTGTGCCTGATTTGTTTGATTCGATCCATCGGTCAGCTAAAAAGCAATAATGGAGAAAGTCTTCAAGTAATGTTTGACTTTAAGAACAAAAAACTGTTTGCCTAGTACATAGTAAGAGCCTCCCTGACTATGACAGCCCCTTAGTTTGATCTATAGCCGAGTTGCAACTTGTGTTTGACCACTTTAAAATCAAATGACAGTAATCCATCACGCACCATTATACGTATAAGTAGTTTTATAAGGTTTACCTATCTGTATCCTATTCCGTACATTAATTATTTGCATTTTGGTGCTTTATCACAGTAGGCAGATGTATTATCATGTTAACCGAACTTGTTAGCATTACAAAATAGCTATCGCATTTACAAAGAACACAAAATAAAAATGAGTAAAATGCCAATATTTTATAATATAAGAAAGAATAAATTTATTGTGTTCGAACATAACATCGAAATGTTATGGTCTGCTCAACCACACTAACTAAATGAATCAATCGTTTGTTATTTTCTAAATATAATATTGTAAGTGTGTGTGGGTGGTGATAGCACACTCTTGTTACTCTACTTCAAGCAGTAAAATCATAGTTCCCAGTCCGTACAGCGTACTTCTCTATGGTGAGCCGGCGTGCTATGTAATGCAAAACAATTTTTGTCAACAAATTGTTAGATCAAGATACGGCGTTTTCGTAATCATTATTTAATACGCAGGACAACACTAAGAAATGTCTGAGGTAGTTGGAGGCTAGGGCATTATTATTTAACAAATGACATTAAGTTGTAACAAATCAAATAAATCTTATCACCATATAAATTGTAAACTATATACAACGTTCATATTTTAAAGAAGATTTTTATTCATTTTCTGGGCGTACACATATTTAAAATACACAATAAAATAGTACTTTGTAGTTATCAGATAATGAATTCAAATGTATATCATTATATATAATATGCCTAGGGACGGACCTAATGGAAATCAAAATGAACACATGTACACGTACAGCTAAGGATCATAAAGTAAGGACAAACGTACTAAACGAAAACATTGCATTAAAGTTTTATATTAAATTACATAATACACTAATGGACAAAAGTATTATCCGGTCTATAAAAGCAACATATCTTTTTATTTGTTATTGCACAATCATAATCTTGGTATGGTAAGAAAGAGAATATTAAAATGCATAATATGAATAAAAAAAATGTGAAATTTGACTTAAGGTAGGTCGGTACCTTACTCAGGAAATAGCCGAAAAAAATGTTATGTTGTCCGATTCTTATAAAACTTGGCATACGAGTACCTCAAAGTGTCTTGTTTGTTTTTCAGTAACCTTAGCGACGTGAATCTTACTTTCATGACGTCACCAACGTCACTATGAGTCCCGCCAATTATTCAATTATTTTGCTTAGAATGTCGAAGATAGAAAGAAAAGTTTTAATAACGTCCTTTTTATTACCAATTTAGTGTTTTGAACGTCATTTTTTCCTCTTACCTCCATTGTTTTACGACATTTTTTCACATTTACGCAGATAGATGGTCATATTCTCATGGTGATTTTTTAACAGTACACATTTTGTTTGTCTAATTCATAAAATAAAATAAGAAACTTTACGTTCTAAGTTTTTCACAATTTTTGATGCAGAGTATAGCAACCTTTACAACACTACGTCGTTTAACTCAGGTTTACTGACGTTATAACTATTAGCGTTACAATAAACTAATACCTGACTAAATGTTATTTTCACGTTTGCGCTTAAAGACAAATATCACATTTAATTTGGTCACAAGCAGTATGAAACATGAAGATAAACACAGTAAACATAACACAATGTTAAAAATCATTATACTAAAGTTAATGTTTTTATAGATTCAATTGCCACGGAAATGAAGTTGTACGTAATGCGTAGATAAACTGAGCATACAAAACATAGATAACGCGTTCAGATTTTGCGCCTTTTTCTTTTCAGCTCGCGCGCGGTCCTTAAAAAATATTGAATTGTAGTTTTTATTTACATACTTCCTACTACAAGTCATAAGTAAGCACAAGTTATATTGTTTAAAAGAAGTTTATTTTAACTAAAAGAAGAACACGGCAAGTTTAACATTTAACAACTTACTAAAACGCTGCTAAAAACTTCGAGTGTCTTCTCATATGATTGCCGTTATGTGATGTTAACATTTTTTATTAATGGTACATGTGTAGTGCCTTTTGTCTTAAATATTTTAACATCTTTTAAATTAAAAAAATATTTACTTACTAAACTTTTATTTACCGTTTCCATATTCCTACAGCAGAACGTCTTTGAAGTCATGACAAAATGAATGAGTGTACCGATTTGCAAAGGGTCTAAAATAATTAAATAATTCCACTCTGCGACCCAGGCGTAGGTAGGCATGATTTTTTCTTCCTTCACTCCTTTACATTCGTCCATAATTCCGGAAAAATAAATTGAACTACCGAAACTACATACTACATATTAAACTATTTTGAGTCGCGGCTTTTTGTTTGGTCGAACACGGAGGAGAACATTTAATGTTTTATTTTACGCATAACTAGGATTTTCAATTGCAAATATATAGAACTTTATGTTATTGTTTATTATATTTCTGTCATCAAACGCTGTTTAAAGATATTGGGAAATGTTTTATATTGACTCCATAGATATCAATTTTACAGATTCGTTGTCCTTTTTTAATTCTGATTCCGGTGATATCAATGGTATTTTTGTGGGATTAACGGTTGTGAGGACACACAAACAGAAATGTTTGTCTATATACGTCATTTTCAGAAAGTATAGCATTACCGTGCGCGACGTCAAAATGATCGTGGATTACACTTATTTATTTTTCTTTACATATACATATTCCGGCCCAAGCAGACCTCCGGATGCAACGCGCAGCCAAAATCAAAACAGACCGTTCCGTAGAGAAATAACAAGAGTTTAATTTAAAGATGCTACATGTATGCCTGTATGTTTTAGGTCAGAAGTACACCGAGGCTTTTCCGTCCTACTTCCGTTGCTCGCCGTAGAGACACCGGTTTACATTGGGGCTTTGCCGCCGATGTCTCGGGCGGAACCGTGGCTTACCGGGACACAACGTAGCGTTACCGGCGTTACACCGTAGTGTAGACTAGACCCGGTTTGGGGCAAAAGGCAAAAAAATGATCACGGTCTGTCCCGATAATCCTAATATATGCAGTACATCACCGTCTCTACGGTGAGCCACGGAAGTAGGACGGAAAAGCCTCGGTGTTGCAAAGCCGCGGACAACAAGGGGTCTCCGTTTCTCCACCTTTGATACATCCCACTGTAATTACCCATGTACAGTGGAGAGACGGATCATGCTGCTACGGTGATGCCCCGGAATAAGCCGGTAATGTGTTGCACACCGGTGCGTCGCGTTTGTTTAATAAAACCACCGGGACCACTCCAACACAGTTTGTCACAATTTAATGCGGTGCTCCCCGGCGTAGCTACGGTTTGGTCCCGGTTTGTCGGGGTATCCCAACCGGGACGCACCAAGGCTGACAGCATTCAAAACGGGCCTTTACCATTGCTAGTTTAAATCTTTAATAAGACAATATATATTAAAATATGTTAAAAGAAATAATATTGTAAAGAATGTAGACAGGTCCAGTTTAAGGGCACCATAAAAAAAGGGCCTGTACAAAAACAAACACACAGAACAGCACAAAATGTTAGTGTGTGAGTTTAAAAAAATAAGAATTAATCAATATTCTGTATTACTCTGAAGTAAAATTATTATTACAAAGCAAGTGTAAAAACAAAAGCTGAAAAGAAACGAAATTACCTTCTAATATGCCAATTTCGAAATGATAAGGCAAAGACGCTTACCTGCTTGTTTTGTATGCACGTCTTTAAATAGCAAATTTTTGTTTTAAAATGATAAATGGTCCTAATGCATTAAACACCTGCCACAGCCAAAGCCCTGTTATTAGAAAAACATCATTTTGATATTCACGGTATACATCCTAATTTACCACAAAGCATCTATTAAGCAAAAAACAAACACATTTTATTATTCAGTGTTTTTCATAATTGGGTAATTTGTTAATTTGTTTATTAGTAATCCCACGTTTAACAAACAAACAAAATGCTCGAACCGTCTGTCTTGGTTTGTCATTTTTAGGGAAAGACATGCATATAACAATTATTATCACGTTTTAATGGTTTTAATTAGTTGTACTTGTTACAGAAAAATAGGAGTTACTGAATCCAATGTTTCATTTGTATAATCAACAAACACATAATAGAAGATAAACTAGGTAAAAAAGTTTAGCACCTAAGTCTATAATTGTAGTCAATTGCATTTGATCAATTCGTAACAAAGACAATCAAGTCGATGAATGTGTAGATGGATGCAAAAGCAACAAAAACTCGTTATGAAAGATAATGACATATCTTTAAATAATGGGAATACGAATGATTACGTCCGGTAACGTAACCAAAAGTCGCACAAGCCTCAATATCGTGTACGGAAATAATTGTTTGGCCTTTCACAGCGGTACAACATTTGCACTGCTGTTGATCAATTGTTTGTAAAAAATGGAATGTTGGCCCATTCCTCCAATAATGCAGCCTCAAGTGCTGTACGTTGTTGACGCCATACAAGGCGTTAATGCGCATACCAAGAATGTCCCAAGAAGGCCCCACACGTGTAAAATGGGCAATACATCAGGAGATCGAGATTTAGATGGCTTTTCAAGTGTCGCGATGTGGTTTGCAAAGAAAACATCTTAGAGTTTTATAAGCGAAACATAAATAGTTTGTCCAAAAAGACAAATCAGTTCTGATTCAAAATTACCTCTATTGTTTACATTCTACATTCACTTTGAAACCAAAATTGATTTGTCTTTTTGAGACCAACAATTGATGTTTCATTTACATAACTTGTACAAAACTCAAGTATGTGCACACTGGTGACGTTGATTCTATGTACGACTGTATAGACGGTCTCATATTTATCTTGTTGAACTTGAACAATCCGAAAAACACAAAGATATAGTTTTTCTAAATGTTTGTTGCGTCATGATGTTGTACGTGTTTTTGTGTCGTTCTGTGTTAGTTTTTGTACGGGCCATTTTGTCATGGTGCCCTTAAACTTGACATATCTACATGGTTTACAACATTCTTTATTTGAACATCTCTTCAATTTATATTTATATAAATGAATGTTAATACTTTATTACTATCCTTAATATATCTTTATTTAAGATTGTTAATTCTGTTTGAAGGCCATTTGTAAATAAGGCATGTTTTGTACTTTTACTTTATATGTCCAAATGTCACCTTCAGAACATAAAGTTATTA
>Ga0224511_10000214_pt1 | contig 23500 bp, 10 predicted proteins | sample SF_May12_sed_USG_2_FD_169988 | JGI IMG/M metagenome (GOLD analysis project Ga0224511, IMG submission 169988) | Sediment microbial communities from San Francisco Bay, California, United States - SF_May12_sed_USGS_8_1 | ecosystem: Environmental > Aquatic > Marine > Sediment | place: USA...
CCCCCCCAAAAAAAAAAAAATTGTCTTCTGTTTCAAGTATTTTTCATTGATGCTATTTTACATTGTCTAACTAGACATCAAAAAGCCTAGTGTAATGAAGCATGTCTAGAAAGGTGTTACAAGCGTATATCAGACAACATCGCAAGGTGAACACGGAGCCTGGCTCAGTGCAGTGTGTGTGTCAGGAGGTGTCACAGGGAGGCGATATCGGGAGGTGTTACAAGGCGAACATGGGGTTTTCATCTTCTTCCTTCTGGAGCTGCCTGCTCTGGCGCGTCTGTCCGCCCGTCTGAGCCGATATCGACGGGAGGGTGGAGGCAGCCGACGCCCGGTCCGTCAGGAACTGGTCAAACTCTGCAACATAACAGTAACACTGTTAAACAATGCTGCCACGCTGACATCTAATTGTAATTAACTGTAACCATTTCAACAAATATAGTAGGGAACAACCAAGGGTCATTTCTCTCAAGTAAGCCAGTATAAAGTACCGTATAAAAGCTGTTAAAAGAAAATGTTGATCACAATATTATGCACAACAACCAAAGACAGTCAAAAGGCATCAAAAGGTTTAGTAAGCTATTGAGGTACAATTGTTTAACTGCCCCAGCACTTTGTAATGTTTTATCTCGATCAAATACACAAATCAATATAAAACAGCCAAACACCAAACTACAAAGCAAATGTGGACAAATAAGATAAAACATTCAGGATCAGTCTGGTTATCAACCGTGGACAAAAAATGTATAAAAAGGATGGTCACTTGACGAAAACAAAACACTGTATGCAATAATAAAATTGCTTTTGCTTTAATTAGTGTATAAACTCTGCACAATAATTCTGTAAATGTTCGACAGAAACAGATGCAGATTGCTATGATCCACATACCGGTGCAAGCATCACTGACTGATGACACCCTCCCCACCCATCACGCCTCATGCAAATTATAAAATCACTGACTGATCCGCACATCAACCGATGGACTACATACTCTTTAGGTACAGAATTGCCTCTGTCCACTTATCATTGGCTGTAGACCCACCTCATTACTGACAAATTCACTTCTTAAACAGACATAAAAAACAACAAGAGGGCCCTTGGACTATTTATTCAGACTTGCATGACCATTTTAGCTTTTCTTGGTGGAGGGTCACACACGGATCATTGTGAAGTTTAATTAAATTTCATCCAGCAATTGAGATGGTTAAGTTCTTTGTAGTCTGTATAACCCTAGGAAGGCGTTTTTTTTTATGATTCGGATAGGATTAAAAGACTATTTGTAGAGGACCTCTAGATTCAGCTGTATACCAAGTGTGAAGGTAGTTCAGAAGGTGATTTTAAGTTTGCATATTCAAAATCCCTTTGTTAACCCTACACTCTAACTATTTAGCCAAGCATAACCATTGCAGGCCTTGGTAAAGGGTCCTTACCATTGTATTTTATCAAAATGGCCAAGTGGTTTTAGGAGTACATTGTGAAAAATGTTGATGTCACACAACACACAGCGGACGTAGATCAATCACACTGAGCGGTTTGTGCCCATGTGAGATAAAACAGAAGAGCCAAAAGGGTGTTTAAGAGGAGAAAGCTTGCATGCCAGGCGACAATACCCCTTCCTACCTTGTCCACATGTGCTTTCTAGTCTGTGCAACAAACAAGTCGAAACACTGGTCAACATTCAACTAACAGAATGACACATTGAACTGGTAGAAGAACCAGGCAGAAAAGTACTATAGGTAAATTTTGAACAAAACAGTTCAGCATATAACAAACTGTCAACTTGAAAAACTGTACCCGAGGTAAGCAGATGCCATTCTGTTGCAAAGGATGATCAATTTTATTTATGTAAACTACTTGTAGTAAACATAAGAATCAAATTAAAAATAAGTGTGCATGACAACACAAATTAAAGCATTTCTACTCATTTCTCTCTCCTAGAGAGTGATGTCCCCTTTCTAACTGACAGGGCACTTAACCTGTCCCAAACTCCTCATTAATAGATTGTTAGGAGAATACAACACATATTTAACTCCACAATCTAAATCCTTCTTTAAGGAAGTGTTTCGTTCATTTGTGGAGAGAGCTGTGCCCTTACTGCCTAGCTCTGCTTTCTGAAGGTTTGTTTGAAGAGAGACAAAAGTGTCTACCACAATGTACCAATTACCACACAAAGTTGCTTCCCTTATTATATGTAAGTAGCCTCAGCTACAGTTTGCCAATTTTTCGTGACAGTACTGAAATTTTATAGTGATCTAATGATGTTTTGAAGGGCAACACCGGCATCTGTTATAAACTTGACATGGTGGGCGTTATAGATGTACCGCAGAGAAGCCAAGGGAAGTAATCATGTGTGGAGGTACCTGTGCTGGAGAGTGCTGTGCCCTTGCTGGCCTGCTCCGCCTCCTCCTGCTGTTTGAGCCACTGCTCCATCTCGTCATAGTCTGTCTCCTTGTCCTGCAACTGGAGGCAACGAGGCGACTCGTAAATATGTGACAAATATATGGTCAAGACCTAGCAATGATAAGGCCAATTTCAAGTCAAACTAAAGACAGATATTGAAGGTGATATAAGGTAAATGCATAGGACAATATCAAAGATATGCAGAGGTCAGTCTCAAAATTGTCATGTACAGCTGAACACCATTCAGTCGAACTTCGGTAAGACAAACAATTCAGTATGTCCAATTGAAATTTTGGTCCCGAATGGAATCCTTATTTTAATTATTTTTTTACGTTTTAGTCTAATTTTCTATTTCAATTTGTTATGTTTCAAAGCATATTTGGCAGTCCTGAGGTGGAGTTTTTTACATTAAATTACAGGTTTAATTCGAACCGCTGATTTGCACCTACAATGTATCAACACGGACCAGAGTGACAGAGCTTTTTGGCAGAGATGATTGTGTTACAATAAAATGAAGCTTTTACACCAATCTTATGCTCAGCACGTGCTATTTGTAACCACTAAGTGTGATAATTATTGACAGCTTTAAGCTCTATTAAACCAACTGATGAAAATAATCATGTTATAATTTCAGTGATCGGCTGTATTGCATATGGTATAAAATGGAAAGTTTTTAAGTGATCATCATTAGTTCGGCTCTAAGTCGACAGACTCTCTGTGCTTTGGTTACACTCAACTATAAGCATCTTCTAAACTGTCATAGCATTGTTACCATAATGTAGAGAGGAAGTGTTTGAACATTATTTTATCTTTTATTTTAGTAATCTCCACTAAACAAAATTATATCAAATTAATGTTAAAAAGATGCTGGAAAGGTAAGCATTCATTTTAAAAATGATCCTGTGGCTCTCCATAATGCCCAATTGGTTTATTCGAACCAAAAATTCCGGGTCCAGATTACTCTGACTAAATGGTGTTCAGCTGTTATCAAATTTAACCATCACTTTAAATTGATGTTATAAATTTGTGCAGTGCAATAAGAATACACTTAGTTATTAGTAGGGATGCAAAAGGTTATTTTAACTTGTTGCATTTACCAGTAAACTTAACCAGATGACGGAAAACATATGCTGGTAATATTCCATTACCATTTGCCTGACTACAATAATTAAATTGATGATCCAGAACATTGACACAGAAGAAAATACTTGTTCTGCACAACTCTGTTTTTTTATAATATTCTTTACCAACATTAATGATTGTTATTACATAATTTCGTTTTATAAACACTTTCAAGCGTACCATATTAATAATATTTGTTAAAATTTGCAAAGTGTGTTGTTTTTCGCTTAAAGAGTAGTTTTGTGAGTACAGTACATATGTTCATGACAACATTGCCCATCAACCCATCAGCAGGTTGACAGATCAACTAGGAAACCTTGAGCATCCCTACTGGTGATGTCCTTGTACAATGCATGGTGAAAAACAAGCAACCAACCTTTCCTTTCCTTTTCTAAATAAATAGAGATAGAGAAATCTGGATAGATACAGACAGGCAGATAAGCAATTATTGTCATATGCTACAGATACACGTTAAGCAAAATGATATGATTTTACAGTATACAGAACTGCACTACACGAAAAAAATGTTGCAATTTTTGTTCTTACCAGTTAAGAAAAGCATTTACTGAGTATGGTTAAGAGTAACTTGTGAAACATGCACACTGGAGTCTGTGTAGGTTATTGGCTTACAAGAAGATGATGCATCTAGATTTACCAGAAAGCAAACGAAACACAATTAAATGAAAAGAAACAAAATCAGTGAACTAGCTACACACAGCACCCTTGCTAACACCAGATTTACCTGTAAAATTTCCTCGTCCTGTCAGTGGAAATAATTATGTGTAAAAACAGTTTCCAATTTTAATAAGTTATTGTCTTGTATTATTTTGCATTTATGTATCATTCGCAAAAATATCCCAAACAAAACATTTAGAGAGTTAAAGCACATAAAGAAATTTCAGATTAGATAGGTGAGCATTTTTTTTTAATTGTTGCAGCTAAGAAATATCAATCGGTGAAAAAAAGACATTTAGTGTTTAAACATTCAACCCCGGCCATGAGCTTCATACAGAGGAATAATGACAGCGAGACACAAACTCACCGAAGGGTTGGATTTGGCGTTGACGGCTGCACCTATCCCCGTCCCAGCACCGAACTGGTCATCATTTACATAGTTTGTGCCAGACCTAGCAACAAAGGGAATTAGACGAGTTATTAAATATCATGTTATATAAATAGCAAGGCCATATGACAGGTTGTGTTACTTGTGATACCGTGTCTACAGGGATGAGATGATGTGAGGGACAACTGAACACATACTTTGTGAAATGTCCCAGTCGTCCATAGAAAATCATGGTGAAGTTAAACTGAAATCAGTAGATCTTCTGTTTGCACAAAACCGTTTTTTTTTTCAGAGAATAAATCATGTATTTTGCAAAATAATTTTCTACCACTACATAACTGAAAATATATAGATTGAAAAAGTTTTGATAAAGTTTTTCAAAATTTTAGTTTGGTCTCAGCAATCAGTGAAAAGACTCACTTTCTTCTGTAGAAGCACCATACATCGCCTACAACCCCACTCGATTCACAAACAAATGCAGCAAGTAAGAATATACTGTGTTAACTGTTAGAAAAGCCTGATATCCAGGTTACAGTACACCATATCCACGTACCCGAGGTTGTCCCTGATATCCAGGTTACAGTACACCATATCCACCTACCCTAGGTTGTCCCTGATATCCAGGTTACAGTACACCATATCCACGTACCCTAGGTTGTCCCTGATATCCAGGTTACAGTACACCATATCCACGTACCCGAGGTTGTCCCTGCTCTGATCGAACGACTGTCGGGACTGAGCAAACATGTCGAAGTCGTCGTCATGACCTGCTGCTGGTGCACCGCCGCTCACACCTGCAGCAACCTCTTGTTCATGAATGTCTGGGGTTTACAGCGAATCAACACTGGTATGGTCATATTATATATTAAGGGCTTAGTGTAAAACAATTGTAACTTGTTATATAAAATAAGTTACTTACAATAATTTTGCACCAAGCCCTATGTAAAATACAGCAATGCTTTATATACAATGCAAACTTGTAAAAGGAAACAATACTTACTAAGAACCACATCAAGAAGTATACATGTACAGTCAAACGCCTATTAAGAGGCCACCCATGGGCCGGCCAAAAAGTGGCCTCTTAATGGGACGGCCTCTTAACAGGACATGCCTTAGAAACTTAAGTGATGGTGTATTTGTGATACATTATATATATATTAAATGACATTTGTCTGGGTTATAGGTTTTTTGTTTGCAAGTTTGATGCCTTACTAAAGTAATATGAATAAAACATCAAAACATTATTTGTTTGTATTGCTGTGATTTAATATTTGGTTTAAAATAACATATACAGTTTTTTATCAGTTCTGTTCTATTTACGGTTCCGCCGTACTCTGAAATAACGTTGTTGAAAACTGTAAGATACCGGTTACCCCACCCACTAGTTTTAACATGCGCACCTACTTTGGTTATCTGTGTGATGTCTGCATTCGTTATTTTCTGCAAAGTTTTCATAACATACTAGTAATTGACAAAACACATCATTCTATGATTATGTCCCGTCAACTACCTATAATTGTACTTTTTCTTGTGAAAATAATCCAACAAAGTTTTACATTTTCGCAACGTTATTTCAGATGGATATTTCTATGGTAACACCGGCTCACGTGCCTTGCATGCGACTTTGTTAGCAACAATACTGAACGTCATTTTCTAATACCAATATAAGATATAAATGGAAATAAACTAAACAAATATTAATTAAGATATTTTTTACGATTTGCGATGCGTATTCGAAAGTTCGTGGTGGAAAGTCATTTAAAGATCTATATTCTTGTTGATGCTGTCTATATATCATACAGCGTTATGTGGTTTGAAACATTGAGTAAATTGGTGATACTGATGAATTCTCAGTAGACTAAAATACTTTATCACACTTATAACAATAAAATCAGCACACAAAGGTTTATTCAAAGGTGAGAAATGCTATAATCGGCTGTCAAATAATCTAGTGTTGTTTTAACGTGGGATGTTTTCACACCTCCTGTCGTAAACTGGCCGTCTACCGGGACATGATGTACGCATGATTGGTATTGTTGGGCTAATTATGACTGGCCGCTGGCCGCGTTTTAGGACAGGCCGCTTAACGAGACATGTTTATATATAGTATTTTTTCACGGGCGGGAATTTCAATGGCCGCTAAAGAGGAAGGCCGCTTAATAGGCGTGGCCGCTCATAGGCATTTGACTGTATAAGGAAACTTTACACAAATTGAAATCTTTGAATAAATATACGTAATACATACAACATAATGGGAAATAGTGTTGTGGCTTTTGTGATGTAATATGTGACTTATTTGTGAAAATGAAAAAATGGATTTTGGCTTAAAATACTAACTATGTTACTGGTAGTTTGTTTCATATCACATTGGTCAGTCATCCTTATTATGCTGTTCCTGAGGCAACCTTAGTTCACAAAGCACACTTACTCATGCCACACACTGACCACTGCTCTACTTGGTTCACATGGCCAATGACCAAACCACTATTACAAAAAGTGGCCAGACTAGGGGTCAAACACATCACCCTTAAATTGACAGTTGTACACTACTGATTTAGCAACAGAAAAATGCATTAGCCACAAAACTGAATTCTTTAATTTTACAACACATAAAAAAAACATAAACAAGCAAGAGACCATGCAGTGAGAAGTGAAAGGTGAAGCGTACTCATTTGTGCGAGTCTGCTGGAGACCTCGGCTGTGTTGGTGGTGGGGGCGTCCTCACCTAGGTCAATAAGGTTACCCACGTTGGCTCCTCCCGAACTTTGCACCTGGACAGACAGATAATGATCATGATGATGATGGTGATTATTGAACACATCCACACTGTATAGACCAAGGACTTGTGTTTCAAGTGCAGACCAGATACATGTAGAATTCAGATTAAATGTTAGTTAAATATTTGACCTTCAGTATAAAGTATGCATGTATTATTATTGCTTTCAATGACAAAATAATTGACAAACAATATTTACAAATAATGTCATTATGCCTGTTTCAATTACTAATCCATCCTTTCTTTTCTTTTCTAAAACTGAACATTTTGATCAGTATTAATTCCAAATCTTTGCTTGCTACATGTACAATGTGTAAATGTCTGGATTAAGTTTTGTTGTCCATCTTTTTATAAGTTTAACAGTAAACTGTTGATGGTGCAAGTGACCAGCGACTCACAGTTTCGTGATACGAGGGTGGGGCGAGAGACTGGTTCGTCGACGGCTCCTGTGTAGGCTGACTAGACTGGCCCGTACGATATCGCTCAAACCGCTCGTAACGCAGGAACACATTGTTCAGATCATCGTTGATGCGTAACAACTCATCTGGGGAGAAGTGGAAATTATAACGTAAACTTATAACACAGTAAGTTGATTTTTCTAGATACAATAACACCAAAAGTACTTATTCACACAGAACTTGTTTGGCTGTTGTTTAAAGATTAAAAAGAAATATATAATTTAATCTTAAAAATAATGACAAAATGAATACCACTGCAACAAAAATTTCAAATTTTGAAAACACATTTACAATGTTGGAAATCACAAGGCATACAAACTAATTATATGAAGAGAAAAACTTAAAGTATATAAGTATAACTTACTTGTGACTTCTTCATTTGGAATGCCATCTAACAGCTCAACTATTCTCTGTTGCATTTGGCGATTTGTTCTGTTCAATTCCTGAAGAAAAGCAATAGGTTTCTTTTCAGTCATTTATAAGTACAGATACAAACATCTAAAAGTCATGATGAATGCTGTAAACCAGTTATTGGACTTACCATCTTTGTAAGAATTTCTTGAATAGTTTTCTATGATGAATTTGCTTTCACTGTGACGAACATGGCTCAAAATAAGAAGTCTGAATCAAATTGTACTACTGGCAATAATGAAATCATTGAAATGTTATAATAACAAAATTTGACCAATAAAATAATAAAATTATCTCGCAAAAAAATAATTTACCCACTTAATAATCCTACTCAGGAATCCATGAAGCTGTATTCCCACAACTGACATTACCTGTAAGAGTTCCAGGTCTGAGGAGTCCACATTGCTGGGAGTGAGTTCCGTCAGCATCTCGCTCATGACCCGCACATTGCCCTGCACGACGTCGAGCTCGCTGCGCAGCTTGGCTAGCTGGTCCTGGGTTGGCACAATCGGCACCCCGGGGCGGTGCACGGGCGGGCCTGGGACCACTGCCGGGCCTGGGGGTTGAACTGCTGTCTGTAACATGAGCGTGGACATGCTGGCATGAGACGTGTGATAGAAAGAAAGTCATTCTGTTGAAAGTAAGACATTATTTATACGAAAATAAATATATAAATTAGTGTAAAGCAAGTGCAAAAGTTATACAAGTTAAAAAACAAAATTTGTTTTAAACAAGGTGCCAAAACAATTTACCAGCAAAAAAAGAAGCTTAAAAGCAACAAATAAAAGAACTAATAAAACAATGTACATTTATTTAACCTTTTTTTACAACACAACAGCAACAATTCACAATCATGAAAAACGAAACCAGATTTTTACCATGACATTTAAGCCAAAGTAAGGATAAAGGAGACACTGTGAATATACATGTACAACACTTCAATTCAAAAGATTTCACAAAACATATGACAACATAAGATCTGAAACAGCATGCCCAAATGTTGGTAAACCATGTGAAGCGGACACAACACCTATAAAGAAAGGGCATTTATCTGGAAAAATACTCTGCATTTTACTTAAATATGATACATAAAAGAAAGAAAATCTTGAAACAAAGATCATTGCCTTATTTGCCTAGTACCCACCATGACGGCATTTCTACCAAATTTTCAATGACATTTAATGTACCAGTCTGATGTAAATAATCAAACAAGACATCACCGAAGGTCCACAGCTGAACAAGAGTTAATGTCAAGAAGATTAAAAAACAATAGATAGAATTTATGTGAAATTGATGACAAATTTGGATGGAGCCAATTCTGAACCTAAAAAATTGAACACTATTTATTTTGAAAAAGACCTTGAGATGATTTATCATTTGTTTATGCAACCAGTCAGAATCAATATTAAAAGGGGTCCACAAAATGATCATTCCTGTGAAGTTTGGTCAATACCTAGTAAAAGTTTCATAGGAGATGTAAAAGTGACAATGGTGAAGGACAATAGACCACACATGACAATGGACAACAGAAAAAGACTGGTCACAATAGCTCAAGATGAGGGAGACAATACAAAGGACAAAGGGACATGACTATGTTAAACATGGTAACAACCTCCATTAATACTGGTTCTTCTTCTTCTTCAACTATGTATGCCGACTATTCAAAACAATCGTTGGACAATTAAACAGTTAATGGTGTACGTTAAAACTCAATGCTAAGGAAATAATGTACAAACCAAACTAGAATATACAACAATTTAACTTAAAAGATTTATGTTTATTTAAAAAAATCAGAAAAGATAGTATAACAAATTATTGTGTGTGTTCACACATTGAAAGCAATACTGAAAAAGATACTGTAAAAATATGTTCATTTGTGCAGCTATGTGTGTCATGGCATTGTCAACCCACAAAATTATCACAACAATATCTCTGTTTTTCCTCCAATAGATGTCAGAAATATAAAAAGGGCTATCACAGTAAATGAGAATAAAAGCGTGCATGAACTCACAGCTCTGTTTGTAGTGCCTTGTCGTGGTCGACTGATGGGTTCAGGATCTATACCCCCATGTGTCTACAACATCAGCCACAACATCCATACACATATCAACACAAATCAAACATAAAGGCTAATAATTAATATTAAACATATGTCAATCTGAAAAGCACATACAAAATGTTGAGTTGAGCAACAATATTTTCTTTGCAATTTATGTTTCAATTATTTGTTTATATTAAGGCAGCCAAAATAACAAAAAACAGTATTCAGCAAGAAAAGGGAAAATATTTCCCAACCTACCAAATTATTTTTTATTTTAGCTTAGACATAAGTTTGTTGTGACTTTTCTGACATGTGAAAATTCAACAGAAAACATTCAGTGTACTCAAATACAGACATAACTGTGAAAACAGAAGCTTAAACAGGAATACACTGCTTTCTGCACTTTTCAAATCTTATATTTCATTTATACATTTGTAAGTAAATTTCAATATAATGAGGAAATGTTCTGATAGTTTTTTTATAATTTGGCACTGTAATCAGAGTATCGCTCTTTTATTGAAAATAAAAAATAACAAACCAAAAAGAGTGAAAAATATTCAAGACAAGTATGGCTATAGTTTTATCCATTTGAGAGTTTGTGGTACAGCTAGTTGCTGAAACTTTATTTGTGTGTGATTATTAAAAGACTTGCCACACATCAATAAAAGTAAAGAACTCACACTTGTGCCTTATATTTGTGCATATATTTGGCCGAGTTACATTATAATGGCACAACAATATGCTATGCAGACCTTATTGATAGATCCATTACCTGAATATCAATTTTAATATGAATAGATTTAACCACAAACATTGCCATGTGCTCTTTTGGTAGCAACCACCTTGTGGTGAAATTCTTACTGTAATATTTTGTTAAGATGATCAGATTATAGGGATTATTGCCAGCAATGGATCTATGCATTAAAACTGGGTCTAAAACTTAATCTCACAGCAATCTCCACAGCACATGTGTGTATCCCTACCCTAGCCGGTGTGTGTATGGGAGCCAGACTGTCGAGGTCGGTCATGGGGAACTCGATGCCCTTCGACTTGAGGTCCTGGTACACCTTCTCCACCTCCTTCAGCTCCGGCGTACCGCGGAACGCATCCGCCCACGTCTGCACAAACAATCACCAAGGTCAAGGCTGGAAGCTCAGATTTTGGTCTCATATTGAATAGCTAAAAAGTTGGGTTATAACAAATGTGCCAAAACTATCGATCCCTCAAAGAATATAATAAATAAAACCCTCTTTATCGCAAATGTAAAAAAATAAAATATTTTTTAGTAATGTACATCACTAGTTCAAACTGGTTTTTTACTAAATTTACAGAAGGTTCAATATGTTAACGTTTTATTCATTATCTGTGACCAACCAACTTTAAGTGACAGCTGACCTGTATAAGGTTGAGTATCTTCTCCTGTAGGGACTGTGGGGGGTCGTACTTGGGTCCGATGACCTTGACAAGGTCACCAAGGAAGTCCTTGTTGGCGATACACACGTGGAACCGCCGCCCACAGTTCTTCACACAACTCTCCAGACACTGCAATCACAGCCAGAAATTACCAGCTGTATGAGTGGTGGTGGAAAATATCTCCATTTTTTATTGATAATTTATGGATAAAAGTTGTTTACCTGAAAGATTATAAATGTATCAACATATAGATCACAACATAAAGCACAGTTCTTTTTAACACAAGTAATTGTAGTGCTGAATAATTTATAGACCCTTGACAGCTGAAGAAGCTATGTGGGAAAACTGGTGAACATGAATAGCTACAGGAACTATTGTATCCACCTGATTCTGTTACTATGGCAACAGTGAAATAACTGACAGTAATAATACCGGTACTGAGGCACACCACTTTCTCCAAACATATCAGATGGCAGAGCAATTAGAATTCTAGTCTGCAAAACCAAGAGATTCTTCAAAATTACAATTTACCAGTGTAATGTTGAGCTGATATATCTGAACATACTATTTACAGAAATATCTTGCATTTTTATTATCAGTTTTTAAAGGAGTCTGATTAGTCTAAAAACATTAATTACATTTCAAACAGTCAACAGCTAATTTAGTCATGTACAAGAAAAGCTAAATAGGGCCTAATCAAAGTTGGTAACCATTTTTTGTATGGAAATATTGTTGTTGTGTTTTGTAATTTGTTTATTTAGGGGATAAATCACATTATATACTATTTATTATATAAATATAAAAGATACATATTGTTACTTTATATAGACTGAACAAATGAAAACCTTAAATCAATGCTGATTTGTATGCAAGCAAACAGGCTTGATTCTTCTTCATGGAACAATGTAAACAATTCCTGATTCAGAATCCTGCTGCTGCTGCACTGTGTCCAGTAAATCAATGAGCCATCATTTAATATGCATGACAAGTCATACCCTCGTGATTTAATGGGGAGATCAGAGTAATGAATTCAGTCTGGTTTATGTGTGTGAGGTGTTATACGGTCTCTGAGACATCAGGCAATGATTCCTTCACACGGAAACTGCTGTATAAACAGTTTTATGACTGTAGGTGCATAATTATAAAATGAAGACAGCATGTCTAAACAGTATTAAAGTTACTAGGCTTAAATGTTATTAACTGATGGTATACATTGTATGTTGGTAAAATAAAAAAGCGTAACTTCCACACTTGAATACCAAGCACAAACTGCACTCTAATATATATATTTTTAACTAAATAAGAGTAGTCTGCTATTCGTATGTTGCAAAACACTTATTCCAATTTCACATCTAGCTAATCAATGATCAAATCTGTTAGACGAAGTTAATTAATCAAATTTCAGAAAACAAAGAATTATTTTCATATTTATAATGGCTAAAACATAAACTGCATCATTCTGCATGTGCTTTAAAGTTTCCTTAAATTTAAATATATATAATAATAACTTATCAAATTTGAACTGAACAATTATGTAAACATAACTATTAATTATCAGCCAATTTATAAATGTATAAGAAAGATTAATACACAAGGAGGATAAAGAGAACTATGTGGGCTTGTTGCAGAAAAATAAATAAATAATGTAGTTATAATAGTTTTGCACATAGCCCTCGACAAGTCATATCTTATGAGAAAATGCCTTGTACTTACAGTTAATGTGTAGAGGACTGCTATGTGGTTTTTGCCCATGTTTTGGTTTAACCGTTTTCTGAATGCTTTTGCCGCGTCTTTTGGCCTATAATAAATTTATTATAATTAGGTGTCATAATTTTTTGATTTTAAGGTAATCTTACCTGCATTTAAATTGAAAAAAAAATATTGTAAAAAATGAGTAAAAAAATATAATTAAAAAGTATAGGAGGTTAAAGTTGCAAATCTGCATTACCCTTCATATGTAAGAACTACGGTGTATGTAAAAAGAAAGGTCAAGGCTGCCAAGGCAATAGAAACAATGTAAAACTAGGGTAAAAATATATATATAAAGTGTCAAACTATTCTAAGCAATCCTATACATGGACTTGAATTACATTGACAGTTGGGCAAATTTCTGAGAAGATGAACATGTGAAATAGGTGCTTAGGTCATTTTAATTGAACATCATGTTACTGTTTTAAAATGTTAGTTGAAGGCCTTACCCTTCTTCTGTTTCGTTGACTTTGTCACAGACCTCCATATACATGGCCCAGTTCTCTGATGGCTGACTGCCATCTGTGGCTCGCTCTATAAAGGCAAGGTTAACTTTCGGATAATTAAAAGGAGAATGGGACTTGACAGTTCTGCCACATTATAAAAATTAAGAAAAGCTGTCACAGGACAATAAGGGCCACACACTCGACTATCTACCCCCTTGTCAGTAACCCTAGATACTTATGTTAAACTCACTCTGAGTGCAATATTATAGCCGAAGTGGTTTATAAGCAATTGTTTTTCATGAGTCTTCTTAAATAAGAAGTCCAAAAAGGGGCATTACTTGAATAACCTTGGTAGGTAACCTCAATAAGAAGCTTTCAAGCTTAGCAAGTTACAATGATAAAAAAAGTTTTATGTGATATCACATTTCATAAAAATTTAACCAAGAATTGTTTGGTCCAAAAAACATGACTTAACCAAAATGAAAGTCAGAGTAATCTAAATCAGCTGGTGATATTGATGTTTGACAGGTGTATGAAGATTAAATGCTTAATAAAAACATAAATCTTTGAGAAAATATGAAATATTATCAAATTTGTAAACCAAGCAGTGAACACTAAAACCATCAACACTGCTGATAAAGGATGACTAGAATAGCCTCTGTTTCTTTCAAATAAGTGAGCGAAAATGGATATGATGCCCAAATATTCTATATATGCGATTGTGCATGAACATTGCGAAATACTTTTTAAAATGTATATTAATTTTAGTTAACCTTAAAAAACACCTGCAATAAAGCAGCTAGATATGCGCCCATTAACTGATATGAAAGCATGTCATTTCTTACTGTAATTTATGACTTAACTACATTTACTATCACTATGTTGATAAGCTTTCATTCAATTAATAGTGGTCATTAACCTATATGAACAATGCATGAGTCATTCAATTGTTTGCATTTTAGTTTATGAATATGCGTATCAATAAAGACACGTAGTTTTTTTTAACTAAGAGAATGTATTGAGCAGCAAACGATATTTGTTTTCACCGCGTTTGATTTATTTTCAAAGAAGTTTATGCATTTGTCATGTGCACTTGTTTTTGTTTTGATTTTTGACAGGTGGCAAACTAGGACGTAAAACGAATTTTGAAACAAAAAATTAACGTTTTCTTGAATCCATGTGAAGGTTCATAATAATTTGCATTATTCCATGTGATGACATACTTTTAAAATAACAGTTTACCTATTAATTGACCGACCGGAGTGGCCAAGGGGTTTCCGTGTCCGAAAAGAGCAGCCATTTTTAAAAATTACGTCACGCGCACCGGCTTTGTTTGTGTTTAGTTTTTCGTTATTTTCTTTAAAAATATAAAAAAGCATCATTTTGTAAAAAATTGCTTATATTTACTTGTATTATAGAGAAATATTATCATTGGGACTTGTAATTTTAAAAATATTAAAAAAATATTCATGACAGGAAGTAAAACGGAAGTTTACATTTCCAGAGCAACAACTGCTTTCAGTATCAGTTAAAAAGTTTGACAAAGTTTGAAAGGTTTGTAGTTATCTGTTAAACAAAGATTTGTAAAATATAACTATTTTTAATGATACAGTTTAAACAAGGTTGCCGTGCAGTTGGTTAAATGGAAAGTTTGCATGATTATAAATGACAATGTTGAAAAATGAGACGGACCTAACATGATTGTCACAGACGAAATTGATATCAAAATCTAGAATTATTATAAATTGCTAAGTTCTGACAACCTTTTTACAGTTAAGAATTATGTCTATATTCAAAACCATGTATAACAAAATCCTTCAAAAAGTATCTACGCAGTCACGATGGTTGCCAGCCAAAACGGCCCCAATTTCGGTCAAAACGGCCCCAATTTTCGGTTAAAACGGCCCCATATTAAAAAATCGTCTGTCACAACGGCCCCAAACAGAAAAGTCAATGTTGTATTATGGGAATTTTCAACCAATCTTAATGATTTAACTTCACTATAATACACATAGAAAGAAGCAGGTCTTGTCTTTTAATTATTTTTTGCAATTTTAAGAAAAAATATAATTTTGTTGTTGTTTTGTTTACATGTTCTTTTTTTCATGGGAAGGCGTTTAGCTTTAAATGGTTCCAAGGTTGTTGTTATTGTTTTATAGATGTATAATAATGTATTTGCTATAATTAACAGGTATTTTTATCAAATTAAATAGATTAAACACATCTAAGAAAGAAAGACATGTGTCTGATCATCTAACATCAAAGAAAGAAGTGTGAAAAATATATAACAATAATTGAGTTCTTCAATGTTATTTGTCGGCAATCGCATTATTTCTCATCTCTCATTTTCATTCATGATGTTGTTTTTGATTAAATAAATAAATGTATAAATCTGTACGATGATCTTCCTTTTCAATGATAGATCTATATCCGCGTCAACTTTAACACATAATTAACTATCCATTGATCACCACGTCAAGTATAATTGAACTTTCACACGTTATTAGCCATCATTAATTGCCATAATTAAGATGTGTTAACTTTCACACCTAGACTTTACAATGAAATCCTCCTATGGGGCAGTTTTAACCGATTTTTGCTATTGTTTGGGGCCGTTTTGACTGAAAGTGGGGCCGTTTTGGACTGGGGCCGTTTTCAATTGGGGCCATTTTGACTGGCAACAGTCAGAATCTAATGGCATTTGTTTTTGTAACACAAAATAACACCATGAACAGCATAATTACAATGCATGAAGGAAAAAATGACTGATTCTTCTTGGCAAAAAGTAGAACAACTGCTTCAGGACGTGGTCTTGTTTTAATCTATAAGTCTCGACTGTAATGTTTAAAACTGATATCTTGTCTTTATTTTCAAGCATCCACCATGAGTCGGCTGTACGACACCGTGGAGCCATCGGTCATCGATGAAGACATGCTTCAGAAAGCTGTTGAGGAACAGGGGCCCAGAGATGAGGCTGGAAAAATTGCTAAGGCTGAAGGCATTGACTTTGGTGATGTCACATCATTGCGGCTTGAATTCAAAAGTATGAGTTTCATAAATAGATCTAATAATAGTTGTCATTTATTATTAAGTCATCATTTGTAATCAGCAAGTAAAAATTTTTTTCTTCAGCTAGTTATTTGATCAAGACAGTAAACACCATGTTTCATATTTTTTTATGATTCAACACCAACTACTTTTGTATCTTGACATGTTTCTTTTCAGATATTCTTGAAATTGACAATCTCTGGAGTTTCACAACCTTGACAAAACTGCAGTTGGACAACAACATCATTGAGAAAATTAAAGGACTTGATGAGCTTACCAACCTTGTGTGGCTAGGTAAGCATTTACCAATACAGACCATGTAATCCCGAACTTGTATTCCAAAGCTATCTTGATGAGTTGATAATTTATAAATTTAAAGACCATAGAATGTCCATCTGACCTCATAATCCAAAAATGGGGCCAGGTTTTATGAGTTCTTCTTGGCCCACTTGTGGTTGTACTAGTATTGTTATGTAGTCAGTATTGGCTTTTTGGTTGCACCTACTTGATTGGCTGCTCGAATCCTTTTGTTACTAACATTAATATGTCAAGTAGGACCATGTTACCTGCACTAAAAATCTGTGACATGCAAATAAAAGCGGTTTTAGTTTTATATTAGAGACATTGCATTTAGTTCATTATTAAAAGTTTCCCTTGCCATACTTTTGCACCATATGTTAAAACAACACATTGAAATAGAAAATAGAGGGTGACAGAGATCCAATTTGATACTTACTACTAGTACTAAGAGTGGGCTTGTTTTTGCAGACCTGTCATTCAACAACATTGAGATGATAGAAGGGCTGGACAAGCTGACAAAGCTTCAGGATCTGACTCTGTACAACAACCGCATCTCCCGCATCGAGAACATGGACATGCTTACAGAGCTGCACGTCCTCTCACTTGGCAACAACAACCTCACAGACCTAGAAAATGTGAGTGGTCTTTCTTCCTTTAATTGGTCTGATAAGTACCAAGCTTTTTAAATGAAACGCAAGTATTAAGACTAAGTTTATTCTTTTGCTTATATAGGAATATGTATATTTTATTTATTGTCAGTATTCAGTTTGTCAGTAATTCTGCCTGGTTTATTTTTCACATAAATATTGAATAATTTCACATCAATTTTCATTTGCAGCCTATATGCCAATTTCCTATTGCTTTAGTGCATGCTGTGTATAATTTCAGGTGATATATTTGAGGCGCTTCAGGAAGCTGCGGACACTGAACCTGACAGGGAACCCATTCTGTGAGAATCCAGATTACAAGCAGTATGTGACAGCCTACATCTCCTCTATCGACTTCCTCGACTACCGACTCATTGATGAACAGTCGGTGAGTAGAGGCTGTGTCAGGACTATGTATCTTGTCTTTATTATTGCAGTGCTTTAATAAACTTTGACAGAGCTTAGTCATAGCTTTTGTTAATTTTATCAAAATTATAAAATAGTTTCCTACAGTTTATTTGTGTGTACTAATTGATCCTAGACATTGCAGTAATGAACACTGTATCTATTGATTATTACCTACACTTTAATTCACTTATTTATAATGTGATATATTTATTTGCCCATTATGTAGATGGTGCTTTATATGTCATAAACTCTCTTCTTATTCTTCTTATTCATCCCCAATGAGTTATAATTCAAACATTAAGCAATCAGTGTCAGGCTCATTTGTTGTAAAACAGGACTTGTACTGGTTTATTGGGTTTGAAGACTAGCCACCTTGATTTTAACTCATTACATCTGTGTTAAACACTCCCTTTACATATAAATGTCACATGGCTCATTTCTGTTGATTTTCAGCGTGCAGCAGCCACAGAGCGTTACCACCTGTCTATCGAGGAGATGTTACACAACGAGCGTGTGGCAGATCAGAAATACGAGGAGGACATCAAACGCCGTGGGGAGGAGGCCAAACACAGGGTAGGCCGATATACACATGCCTCATACTTGTATTTTTATAGGGTCTTGTACATTATTTTAAAACTTAGGATCTGAGTGTAACAACTGACATTCCACCATGATCAAACTTATCTTATTGTAAATTTAATTTCATAATTGATAAGAAATTATTTGATTAATCATTTTGTTCCCCCCATCCAGGAAGCATATGTGGAGGGCATGGACGGACCAGACCTGTTTGATGGGATGTACGCAGACGACACAGAGGGCAAGAAGCTCAAGGAAATGCCGGGCGTTGACGATCTTATGATCACATATCCTTTACACATATTTTTTTAGTTGTTTAATACATAATTTTGAGTCTAGGCATTGTTTTACCCACACCATGGTCTATGGCAAACAATAATTTTTATTTTTAATCATTGGCCCTAAAGGTGAATGTAATTATATTAGATGTGATTTTAAATCACTGGCCCGGAGATTGGTGAAGGTAGTTATTTTAAATGTGATTCTGAATGTTTGACCTTGACTTTGGAGCACGTTCAAGGAGAAGCTGGTTGGAATCTGCAAGCAGATCTTCGACTATGGTCTGCAGGAGAACCAGCGGCGCCAGGACGAGGTGAACTCTTTCTGGGAGTGCGCCATGGAGGCCAAGACAGAAAACAAGGAGACCGGCATCAAACACATCAACACATTCATGGCCATGAAGAAACGAGTAAGACTTTATAAAAAGAAATAAAATAATAAATTTGATTTCTATTTTGAATCATTTCTTCCAAAATTGTTACGATTAATTATGTTTTTTAATTTACTCAGAGTAATTGATCCAATGGTCAAGATTGTTGCTTTTTTATTTGCAATAGTGTGACATTTATCATTGAACTAAAGCATAGTTTGAATCCGACTTAGCTGTGTTTATGTGCCATTAATCTCATAAAGGTCCTTTTTGCTGTGCTAGGTGTGATACGACTGTGTTTAGTGCGGTAAATCCCCATAATGACCCCTGGCTTGTTACTGTGCAGATGTTTGGTGAGATGAACCACATGACGGACACGGGCCTGCTGGACCAGAAGGTGAAGGAGTTCAACAAGGAGGTCACCGAGCTCTGGGACAAACTCATGGCCCTCGAGCTGCAGCTCGTCGACCAGCTCGAGGTACGCAGTCACACGTGACAATGGAGTAGTAGTGATTCTCATTGTTGTCCTGTGTGCTGCACTGACTTGTATTCATTAGAAGAAAAGTGGTGACATTGATGTGCATTGTTTCACAGTTACTGGCCTAAAAATGATTTCAGTTTAATAGGTCATTACTATACTCACATCAATATTCCAACAACTCATCTTTTATAAACATAAACAATTCAGGTGCTGCTAGAAATGCACAAATGAGGCAGATGCCTGTTTTATGATCATTAACCGGTTTTTAATTTTAGACTATTGGTAACTACATTTTAGTGTGCCAGTGATCAACCCGTCAAAATTAGTAGTTTTCATGTAAAACAAATACTGTTCCTTACAATAGTATGTGATTTTTATCACCAATATCTATTGCTATTGCCTGTTGTGCAGGAGATCATCAAGGAGTTTGAGCGGAACCTGCAGGACATGGGGAGCACGTTCATCGAGAACGTGCAGGGCTACCTATCCCAGTGTCGTGACCTCGAGAACAACCACCACGAACGCATGCTCGAGATCGCCATCAGCACGCTGGAGAAGGTCGTCAAGAACGAGCTCGATGACCAGATTTCAGACGACCTCAGAAATGTGAGTGACACTGTTTATACTAGTTTATGACAGTGACATATTGCGTAAAACATGGTGGTTTTGTTACATGGGATGACAACAGCTGTGTCCTGTTCTTGCAAAAAAAGTTATACAAATTTAACACACATATATAGATGTATTCGATACACTTATTTTAATATTTAAATGTGTTTAAGACCCATAAAGACTGTTTCATATTTTGTAGAAATATTGTGTATAGTGTTTGTACTTTTCAAATATTTGACTTGCAAGATCAGGGGAAGTCGCTGTCAACCCCATGTATGCTATTTGGTGGTGTTTTCTTTCTTTTTAAGTTTTCATTATGTTGATGGGTTATTGTCTGTCATTAAAACAGCTGTGATCAGGGAATCGCGTTGATAAAAGTTTATTTGAAAAATATTTGTTGTTTTTGTAACTTGTTGCAATTTCTGTTTCAGTTGTTTGTGGACAAAGACACAATAATCAACGCTGTCACATCATCACATGACGTTCACTTGTTAAAAATAGACAATAAGGAGGATGACATAGTGACGAGAATCAACAACTGGATGAAGACGACCATCGAGAAGATCCACTACGAGCAGGAGGTGAAGAGGAACCGAGAACGGGTCGCGGAAATCAACAACCTGATCGATCACCTGCGAGAGGAGATCGAGAATCTGGAGGTGCTGCAGGGGACCGGGTATTAAATAACATGTGGACAGGAAGTGGTTGGCTTGAATATAAAAACAGGGGTTTTCAGTGACAGCGATTTTAATATGTTGAATGTACATATGTCCTGTAATAACTGAAATAAGTACAAAAAGTTTTTAAAGGCAGATGCCATGTATATATATCATGAAACTGCAACTCATTAATCGTTAGATATAAAAAACTGCATTTAGCTTTACATTCCGTCCATTTGAATATTGTTGATGCTAAATATGTTTACAGCTCTTTACCGGCCTCGAGTGTTAGACTGTGTCTTTTATTATGTAAATGAATTGTTCTGTGATATTTGTTACATTAATTTATATAAAAGTACAGGTATTTGAAGAAATAAAAAAATATCACAATTCTGTTCATTCTTTACCATAAAAAGTATACTACATGTATAACCAGGAACTGAACACTAGGCACAATTAACATCTCAAATAACATTCAGTCCGACAAAAGGTGGGATATTGTGTAACGTCATTTGGGCAAATTAGAAGACTTAATCTTTTGTGTATCGATGACTACCTGCACACACAATGTTTAACATACTGTGTTTTCACACATTTGTCGGAGCATTGGTCGTCATAACAAGTGTTCTGTCCATATGTTAACAGTTAGCATTTCTGCCTAGTACATTTCTCAGTGATCCATTTTAAATAGTAATATTCTAAAACACATTTTTTCATAATTTAATAAAAACAAACACTATAAAACATTGGCAGAGTTTTGCAGCATCGCCTTGCGTTTGATCTTCACCGTCTCGTTTGACCAGTGGACGAACAGTGCTGCAGCGGCCATACGGGCCTGAGTGTCAAACAGGTCAAGGTCATGATGCCATTCCACGTTGCCCCAGCGCTCAATCTGTAAACATCAATACCAGAGGCAGACTTGAAACATTGAAAGAAAGTATATTACACAGGTGTTGCACGTTTATTGTTTATTTATGGCAAAATGTAAACAGTTCACTTATACTCAATATTTAGCATTACTTTACTAAATAGAAATGTGTTGATAGGACATAAATGCCCCTACTAACTTACACTGGACACAATCTGAGACATAGTTAACTTATGACCCCGAGTGTGACCTTGACCTAGAATGCATGTTCATCATAATACTAATGAGTGTAAGTTTTTATACAGAAAATATTATGCTCATGCTGTCAACAACAACAACAACCTTTATTGCAAGGTGATACATATCACAACAGGAATTCAAACATAAAGTTAAACGGTAGAGGGTTTTATGTTTTCTATAAATGGCAAAAACATGTACAAGTGATGTAAAATTGTAATGCCTTGGCAGGGACAATGAGTTTAGGAGTTAAGCTCTGGCAAAGGGTGGATATGGGAAAATCTATATGACGCCCCACTCCCCCCCCCAAATGTGGTGGGGCCATAAAAAGAGTGATGACGTTAACAGAACTAAACCTCCAAACATACATTTTGCTTGTACAAGATAAAATGTTTAAATAAAAAAATAAAGAAAGAAATCGAGTTCACATAGTCAAAGTTGGTGAAAACAAAAATGTTACAATTATGCAAACGAAACAGACAATAATTCTGATTGATGCAGCAATATGTGCCTGTGAGTAAAGCTGTACCTGGAAATCGACCTCTAGCCTGGAGAGCTGGCAACACCTCTCCACCTCCATCATGTTGTCCATCAGAGCCAGGGTGAGCACCAGCGACTTGACCGTCTCCACACCAAGCATATACCCTGCAGTACAGTATAGGGCATTGGGTAACACGGAACACGTACCCTGCAGTACAGTATAGAGCATTAGGTAACACGGAACACGTACCCTGTAGTACAGTATAGGGCATTGGGTAACACGGAACATGTACCCTGCAGTACAGTATAGAGCATTGGGTAACACTAAACATGTACCCTGCAGTACAGTATAGGGCATTGGGTAACACCAAACATGTACCCTGTAGTACAGTAAAGGGCATTGGGTAACACCGAACATGTACCCTGTAGTACAGTATAGGGCATTAGATAACACCAAACACGTACCCTGCAGTACAGTATAGGGCATTGGGTAACACTGAACATGCACCCTGTAGTACAGTATAGGGCATTGGGTAACACCAAACATGCACCCTGTAGTACAGTATAGGGCCTTAGGTAACACCAAACATGCACCCTGCAGTACAGTATAGGGCATTAGGTAACACCGAACACGTACCCTGCAGTACAGTATAGGG
>Ga0224511_10000215_pt1 | contig 23468 bp, 20 predicted proteins | sample SF_May12_sed_USG_2_FD_169988 | JGI IMG/M metagenome (GOLD analysis project Ga0224511, IMG submission 169988) | Sediment microbial communities from San Francisco Bay, California, United States - SF_May12_sed_USGS_8_1 | ecosystem: Environmental > Aquatic > Marine > Sediment | place: USA...
ATGTTGAGTTACGATTAAATACAATCATTGCGGGTATAAACCAGTTTTAAGCTACAGCAAACCTCACACATTCTGAATATTTTTTGAGAAGAAAAAGTAAAAAAAAAAACATTTCCTCACTCTAACCAGGCAACTTAGAATAAAAACAGAACAATAGGAAAGTGAAATGATTTAAAAAATTATTTTATTCCATCCAGATAAGGTTTCGAGAAGGAAATCATTATACAGCACAATTGTAACAGTTATATAGAACTCTAGACAACTAAAATATAAACACAAATTAAAACTAATTTATGACTGCTTAAAGCCAATGGACGTTGAGTCATTACCAATACATAGAAAACAAGGCGATATAAAACTTCACAATTGTCTGCTTAAGTATTGGGCCGTTTGTAGGTTCATTATTATTCATGTTAGCTAAACTGCCAACGTCCCCCATTTATAACATACATGTACATGCAACAATGGAAACATGTGTTATTCTAGGTAACATTGATTTCGTTCAACAAAAAGAGCGCCTGCATTTGGAATTAAGGTACCAAAAAGAAGGTTTAAAAGACGAACTTGCGGGCAAAGCAGGTAAAAGATTGGACAATCGTTTTTAATATTTCTTGTGTGAAAAGATCAACTTAAACAATTTTATAAAGTTATGCCAATATGTTTAACATTAACCAACATAAATTCAAAACATTGAACACATATATATGTGATTTTTTTATTATTCAAAAACATATATCAATAACCGTCAAGCTTGAACAAATTTTGGACAAATTCATTGTTCCTTACCCGTTAAACAAATTAGATTATTTTTGGTAAATTAAATACTACACAGATACAAACACAACATTGTAATCAAATGAAGTATGTAACATATTTGTGTTTTAGACGAACTCGTCCATGCTTTATCTCTGCAAAAGGAGCACTGCATAGGTAATCATTTAGGATAATAATAATAATACACATACATTCTTGTATTTAAGAAAATATAAAATATATGTTTACATTTATAATTGCATTTCTGCATACATTCTGACTCAAATCATGATCATTTAGTGTGGTTTTCTTGCCCTCCAGAAACTGGAAAAACTGAGCTTGGTCAGCATGCAGGTACACTGGCAACTGCCTTGTCTGTTGAATGTACTGGCCAGGCTATAGCAGCGAAGACAACTTTGGACCAACATACAGGTGGGTTTTTAATTAATCTCAACAATGGTAAGCATTCACGAGAATAATTATACATTGTATAATAGGTATGTGTGTTTGCAGTTTGCAGCTTTAACATACATGTATGTGAAGAGGTTGTAAATTCCACTTTTCTTACCCTTCTTAATGTTTTCTCATAAGAAGTCAGCCTTTTTAACGTCCTCATCTTAAAATAGAGAAAAACAATAATCACACTGGTGTACAAAAGTGGAAACTGAGAATACTAGGATAGTATTGAATTAAGCTCAACTTTATCCGGCGAGGCTGACAAAGAATTGTCAGGGAAGTTTGGGGTAAACTTGAGCTATTTTCAACACTTACTTTTAACACAATATAATGACACTAGTATATTCTACTGTATGTCTTCAATACCTTCAATCACCCCTAAGGTTTCGAAAATATTGTTTGTGTAGCTATGCCAGGCCATTTTTTATTTATTATTTCTTCTTTAATTAAAAATATATTTACAAAATATCATCTTTAAATTAAATAAAAAACTTTACTTGATTAAAAAATATTCATTTTTGACCAAGTTTTAGCCTTCTAAACAAGCACACCCTTTACCACACCGAAAATGGACGTTTTCAAAACTGTGAAAAAATCAACCTCACTTCCATTTTTACAGAAAGCTTGATTTAAACCCATTTAACTTTTTGTATATCAATCAATGACATTTCAATGAAATAAAACAAAGTGATTTCATAAAAAATACCTTTCATTTTTTAAGAATTTATAGTCATTTAAAGATGCCCTAATTAACTGTTTTTAAAAGCGTTAAAAAAGAAACATGCCTTTAACACAATGCGAAATAGTGTATCAAAACAACGCTTATTTACATTTTTATAATAATAAATAACACTATGATAATACGATAATAAACAACATTTTTGTAAGATTGCCTTTTTAAACAACTACATAATTATACATTATTTATAATTAATTCACTCTTTAACGACGAACCTTTAACAAATCAATTATATTTAGATTGTCGGGTGAATACTACATGTTATTTATTTTTGTGTGTGTTTTACATATGTTGGATTAATTATAAACACGTCAAATTAAACTGACACGAGATGCCAACAAAGAAAATTAATAACCTGGAAAAAGTTCGGCGAAACCTGGTATCGAACCCGAGTTGTCGCGGCCAAAACAAAATTATTATGTCCACTCGCCTATCGCGTTTTAACACAGTGGACGGTTATGGTTCATTTAATATACTTTCTCAATATTAATTTGCGTTTCGGGTTTTCAAGTTAATATTAAATGTTATTTTACATATGGAGTACGGGGATGTTCGTGTAAAATGACATCATTTTTGGATTCCTCACATGTTAATTTACCTTCAAACATTACTGGCATTAGTGTGATCGACTGTGATCGATACTATCTACTTGTTTGTAGTTTTCAACCACGAAATTCTTTTGCAAAATAAACGCGTTAATATGAAATTCTTGGATCCACAGACACTTTGACCTTTACTGTAGCCCACAGAAAAAAGAATATTTCAAAAATCTTACGTTTTAAGAGCGTAATCAACTGTTAAAATACGCACCTAAAACAGCGCTTTTCGGGTTGAATTTCGATGCGTTTGAATATTCATGAGATGAAACAGGCGGCACAACTCGTGTTGGACTGGCATTGCTAGTTTGTACTTCTAAATTTCGACCACAATATTTCAAATAATATTTTTGATTCTTAATATTCGGTTTTATGCAACCGTGTTACTTCGATTTATGGCCTAAAGCGAGCGTCATTGCATGCTCGCTAATCCCATTAGTATTCTGTTCATCCTACATTGTCAATGATTTAAACACTTTTTGTAAAATATTTATTGTTAAAAACAGATGTTTTATTATTATAAATAATCAGTTAGTTTTGTCACTATGTAAACTTCTTCAAAATGCAATCAAAAAGTCCTCAAAAGCGAATCAGGAAAAAGACACACACTCGAGATATCTTTCTTGATTCAAATAGTATTCATAATCTGTTTAATGCATTGCTCAACATAAAAACTAGTATCTTTGAAAATGTGAAATTATATTATTTCTTTTACAACTTTCAACCGAATACATGAAACTAGCGACTTTTGATTTATTACTTATTTATTTATCAATATAAAAAACTACGATCATAATTATATTTATAACCGGGCTAGCTCAGGGATGTGTCCGACTAGAAAGAAATTACGGCTTTGGAATCAAGTTTTACATTTATTACGTCTCTATAAAGTATACTTTTCCTTGTAGAAATACCATTAAATGGGCTTTTTCAACACCATTAATATTTACAAATGCATGATATAATAACGAATAGTTTATAAATATATTCGTATTAAAATTGTTGCGGCTTTAAATTACAGAATACTAGCAGTCAGTTTTACACAGTAAAAAATATTTTCTTACATCATAAAAATAAACAAAAATAACTAATTGTTCATGTCAAGCCCAAATTTCCTACAGGATCAGACTTTCCACCATGCCCATTCATTACTTTGTGCCTGTTTATTATGACTGAAATAAAATCCTCAAAACTCATCTAGCAGACTGCTTCCTCACACAAATTAGCAGGAAGTACCGGACCTTCCATTTATTCAGTTGAAATTAGCACACTGTTAAGCATCAGTCACCATTGAGAATGATAGACTATCCCTGTGGGGCTCGAAACTCTTTGATTATCTTTGTTAATGCACGAAAAGAAAGCTTTAGGGTCTGTTGCGTACACATTAATTGGCATCATTTTTTATCGTTTCAAACTTACGTGAAACAAGTTGAATGTTGTTAGATGATGTCCCGTTTTAAAAAGAATTAACAACATAGGGTTAAAAAGCTGATGTGGTAGATTGCCCTTTTCTATCGGAAGTATTATGCTGCGTGCACCATAATGAATTTATTAAAGTTAAATGCATTTATATTTTATATATTTATCTATTATAAAATTGTATATAAGAATACAAGAAGCAGCAATTCGAGGATGCTGGAAACAGACATACGGAAGAAAAGAAGGTTGAACTGAACCAATTGACAGGCAGACTCGGTGAAGGTTTATGTGCTAAGGGAAATGAGGCGATAAATATGATCAGCGAACATGCAGGTACGCCTACATTATTAGCATAAAAAAGCGCCAGATTCATCACGTTTTCTTTGCATTATTTTCGATATGCAGATTTGCCTAACGTGCTATATATTTTCACGCACATTCATTTGTGTTCAATATGGTAAGCTCCAATATATAATGAGGATTTAGCATATTTGGGATACCTATGTTTGTTTCGTCTGTACATAAACGGTAAATGTGCTAGAGTTATGATTTGTTTTCTATGAAAACATTTCAGCATGCTAACCTGCACACCTGCGCACTGGGGTGTTTTGGCGCAAATTAATTTGCGACAAGTAGTTTTTTTCCCTGATTATTTAAATGTATTTTATATATTTATCTATAATAAAATTGTATTAAAGAACGCAAGAAGCAGCAATTCGAGGATGCAGGAAACAGACACACGGAAGAAAAGAAGGTTGAACTGAACCAATTGACAGGCAGACTCGGTGATGGTTTATGTGCTAAAGCAACTGCGGGGATACATATGATTGGCGAGCATGCAGGTACGCATAAAGTGTTAACAACAGTATTTATAGATAAGAATGAGAGGCGGTCTGCAAACCAAGGTGTAATGTGTTTGACTCCCAGTCAAGTCTAGTGCTTTGTAAGGTGGTCTGCTAATTACTTTCAATATTCTAACCACGTTTCTTTGTAAATCAACAACATATTCAGCAATTCCTATTTTAATCTAACTGATTTTAAATGGAATTAATTACCGGTACGTTATAAACGATGCCTTCAGAAAAAATCACACAAACAATTTAATTAAATTAAATAATATTGTAACTATTTTTATGAAAGTGTTATCATAATTTACTGATACACTTGCCTAATTTGGCAATTTGTATATGTTTTACACTGATTGCCATCTTTTATAACTAAAACGCTAGATTTATCATGTTTTCTTTGAATTCGTTTTCATACGCAGTTTTGCTCCGCGTGATATTTTGACGCACAATTATTTGTGTTCAGTATGATTAGCTTCCATATATAATGAGGATTTAGCATTTTTGTGATACTTAAGTTTGTTTCGCATGTACATGACGGTTAATGTGATAAAAGATTGATTTTTGTCTATGAAAACATATCAGCATGCGAACCTGCGCACCAGGGTATTTTGACGCATATTTATTTGCGATCAACAGTGTTATTTTCCCCGATTATATGTAATATATTTTATATATTTATCTGTATTAAAACTGTATTTAAGAACGCAAGATGCAGCAAAGCGAGGATGCGGGAAACAGACACACAGAAGAAAAGAAGGTTGAGCTGAACCAATTGACAGGCAGCCTCGGTGAAGGTTTATGTGCTAAAGCAACTGCAGCGATAAAGATGATTGGCGAGCATGCAGGTACGCATAAAGTATTTATGATACGAATAAGAGGCGGTCTGCAAACCAAGGGGTTATACGTTTGACTCCCAGTCAAGTCCAGTGCTTTGTTAGGTGATCTGCTTATTACTTGTAAAATTCTAACCACGTTTATTTGTGAATCAAACTTGGAGTAATAAATTCATAGTTTTGCCTGGTTTATTATGGAACGAATTTCGTTTTATGCGATGCCTTCATAACGAATTATATCACAAAAATATTTAAAAAATATTTGGTTAAATCGTAACTCTTATTTATGAAAAACATAATCGACTTAAATACCTGCCTACCCTGACCACCAGAGTGGTCACAATTTTACATTGAATTGTTCATGATTTTTTCAAACGGTGTTTTCTCCATAACCTTTTGGTCTAATTTGATAAAACAACAAGGAAATGATCCAAGACCATCTATAAAATTGAGCCAATGGATGATGAGGTAACAATCTATACTCGGTATTGCAGTAGGTTTAAGTTTAATATAGGGAGCCTCAACTATCATCACTGAACTTCTAAATTATTTCAACAGTCTTCACACCCCACGGGTTTAAAACAACTTTGTGTCTACATTAAAACATTACTTTTCCACAAATTTACAATTTGACATTTCATATCGCATGAAGGATAAATCAATTGTATCAGAACAATAACTTTTCTCATCGGAGTATTATTTTATTGCCCAATTTGATGAAATATTTTTATACAGTATAAAATATAACTGGTCAATACTTTGTACATAGCAAGTCTATTAGACGAGCTATATAACGATATACATCGCGTCACTATCGTTAATAGCCACAGGCAAGAATTAGAAACAGATACTAGCAGTGATCAAAACCCGGGACCCTGGACCCAACAGTGCGAAATGCTAAAACCCGGGACCGGGTCCCGGCCGATCCTGGCCAGTTCCATCCGATCCCGGGTTTTAGTAGCCCCCCATTGTCACCTAAACATTTTTCTTTTACTAAACCGCTTATTGATTTTTACGAAACTTAACAGGAATTATCTATGGGTTGTCTCCTACTTTGTTGTCAAAACGGTTCGCATTGGTTGTATAAGTAGGTCACGGGTTAGGAAAGTAGGTTTTCAAAATACAATATTCAGAGTCTTTTTGTTCGCAACTTAAAGAGCGTTCTTATTTCATAATTAGATAGCACCATCTAAAGGTCCTTTATTAATGTGGCAAACTGAACTTCTAAATCATTTCAACAGTCCTCGCACGCCATGAATTAATAAAAAACAGTTTTGGTTCTACAATTATTTTAAAATTAATTAATTTGTTTCATTAGTTTACAATTTGACAAATATAGCGCCGACTCCTTTAGCTCACCTGAGCACAAAGTGCTATTGTGTCCGTAATCCGTCGTTGTCCGCCGTCCGTCGTGCGTCGTCCGTCGTCCGTCAACTTTTTTACTTAAACATCTTCTTCTTTGAAACCGCTCATTATATTTTGACCAAACTTCACAGGAAAGATCCGTACGTGTTCCTCTACTAAAGTTGTTCAAACCGTTTCAGTTAGTTGCATAAGTACGTCTCGGGGTAAACAAATAGGTTTTCAAAATGCAATTTTCAAAAATCTTCTTGTCTGAAACTACAAGGCCAAGAGCTTTCATATTTGGTATATAGCATCATCTAGAGGTCCTCTACCAAATTTGTTTAAGTTATGCCCCTGGGGTCAAAATTGAACCTGCCCCGGGGTCACATTTTACATTTAATTATATACGGCAATGATCAAACGACATCTTTTCTTGAACCGCTAATGGGAATTTGACCAAACTCAACAGGAATGGTCACTGCGTGGTCCCCTACCAAAATTGTTCAAATGGTTCTGATTGGTTGCATATGTAGGTCACGGGGTAAAAAAATAGGTTTTCAAAATGCAATGTTAAAAAATCTTCTTATCAAAAACTACAAGACACAAAGCTTTTATATTTGGTATAAAACATTATCTAAAGATCCTCTACCAAAGTTGTTCAAATTATGCCCCTGGGGTCACAATTTTACATTGGATTATATAAGGAAAACTTCAAATGACTTCTTATCTTGAATCGCTAATGGGAATTTGACCAAACTCAACAGGAATGATCCCTGTGTCGTCCTCTACCAAAATTGTTCAAATGGTTCTGATTGGTTGCATAAGTAGGTCAAGGGGTCACAAAAATTGGTTTTCAAAATGCATTTTTCAAAAATCTTAATTGAAACTACAAGACACAGAGCTTTTATATTTGGTTACTGGTATAAAACATTATCTAGAGGTCCTCTACCAAAGTTGTTGGAATTATGCCCCTGGGAACAAAATTGACCCTGCCCCGGAGGTCACAATTTTACATTGAATTATTTAAGGAAAACTTTAAATGACTTCTTATCTTGAACCGCTAATGGGAATTTGACCAAACTCAACAGGAATGGTCCCTGGGTTGTCCGCTACCAAAATTGTTCAAACGGTTCTGATTGGTTGCACATGTATAAGTAGGTCACGGGGTTAATAAATAGGTTTAAAATGCAGCTTTCAAAAATCTTCTTGTCTGAAACTACAGAGCTTTCATATTTGGTATATATCATCATTAGTGGTACTCTGTAAATTGCTCCACTGTGACCCTTGACCTTATCCTCAGGTGAGCGGCCTAGGGCCCTTTGGGCCCTCTCGTTGAAATTAAGTTATTGTTTATTGATTAAATGATTATTAAAACAATGCTTGTGCAGATCTGATTAAGGGCTTTAACTGTACACACCAAACCTTATGAGCATATTCAACATTTATAGTATCAAAACATGTGATAATGCAACGGTATTTTCCAAGTTGTGTGACACGTCTCTAATACCTCTGTGTAACATACATTTGGGTGTCGTTTACAAACATGTTTAAGCAATGTCCTTGAACGTAAAATTCGTTTTTACGATGTTCCTTCAATGTTTAGAGGAAACATTCAAATAATAAATCTAAACCGTTTTCCTTTATTTGACTAAATTGATTATGTTTTCTTCGGTTGTCCTAACCAAATATTGCTTTTAAGGTTCCGGGAGGTTACATAAGTAATACACATACCAAGAGAATATAGTTGTTCAATGTTATGTAACATAAAAGATGTATTGATCATTGGATTTTTTAAACAACACATTAACAATAATTTATATTGAAATAGAATTTTTCTTCCTTTTGCGTTTTGATAAAAGAGAAGAGTTGTGTAGCCCTCTTTCAACGTATTACCGGCTAGTTGTATATGTTTGACCAATTGGCACGAAATATGCTATTGTATATTGTCCAAAAACAATGAGTAAGAACTATAAAAACCCAATATGATACTATAAATTGATTATTTATTTGGCTGCAGGGGAATACTTCCGCAAAACGCCAGGTATGTTGGTATTTTGTAGTTGAGTTAGTGCGTGCGTGCGTGTTGTCTATATTTTTGCAATAATATAAAATACCGCTTCATGCAATTATATTGATGTTTAATTGTAGATATATCTTTAAGACTGTTAAAAATAATGTCGTTATGTCAGAAAAAGTTTTGGTATTAGAAATACGTTTCACAACTCCGAAACTTTGAGCGTTATTCGGTATATATACACAATCAAATGTCAAATATTAAAGTCTAATCAAAGTAAGGATTTTCGGATCTACGGGGCAATTCGGTAGGCCGGTATGTGCATAACTTCGCACGTTTAAAAATCGCATTCAATTTTTATTTCATTAACTAACACATAACATTTGCGGTTGATATCTGTCACATATGAATATTCACGAGAACAATCTATCGCAACTTCATATAGTATCATTTCGGAAATGCTTTAATATAAATGGAAGAGATGTTCAAAGAAAAAATGTTGTAAACAATGTGGACAAGTCAAGTTTATGGGCACCATGACACAATGGCCCGTACAAAAACACACAGAACATCACAAACACGGAGTATACAACGACGCAACATACATAAAGAAATAACTATTTTTTGTGTTTTTCGGATTTTTATTTTTTTTTATTTTTAATTTTCTATTACTTAAAAGACCTCCAAAAATGTTGAATTACCGCCTTGGTACGGTCAATGAAAAACATTGGGGGTTTAAATCAGTTTTCCGCTGCAGCAAACCTCACACTTATTCAACATTAAGTGAAGAAGAAAATGAAAATAGAATATGAAGTTAAATTCTCTTCCTATGCCATTTAGAACATGGAAAACAATAACAAAAACAAGTACATTTAAGAAGTAGAGGGAAAAAGAGACTCTTTAGCACACGTGTTAACAGTATGTAGAATTCCAACTTGCTTATCTTTTTGAGTTTTAAATAAAATGATTTCTCCAAGAAATGTTGAGTTACCGCCTTGGTACAGTCAATGACTTGAGGTCATTGGGGGCTTAAACCAGTTTTCCGCTGCAGCCAACCTCACACTTTCTCAACATTTTCTGGAGAAAAAAAAGAAATGTCCACTCGTTCTTTTTAACAAGGCCACTAAGGAATGAAACAAAACGAAATAAAACATTTCATTTGATAAGGTAATTTCTCTAGATACCAATACTCATTTTTAAACGGTCTTTGCTTTGATTGTTACATGTTTTTACTGGAGTATTTATATTGCTTTACAGGACACGACTTTTACCCAATCTTTAGTGAAATGACACGTAAGTAAACAGCTTCAACACATAAATAACGTTTACGTTTTATAGCTTTTTTGTCGTTTAAGTGGTACGTGGCATTTGGATTTGCAACATCATTTGATATATATGCACGCGCTTAACATTCAATCAAAACTAACTCAAGTACTTGACCCGAGCATCAGCAACATTTAACTGTATGAAAATTAACACAAACACGCAAGTGTATATTTTTTAACAATGCACTTTTATATTTGTAATCATGGTATTATTACTGAACTACTTTACAAATCAGCTGAACGACAGAAATTTACAGTTCAACTTGTCAAAAAATATGCTTGGCTGAAGGAAGAGATGGATAAAACGTTAGCAGAAAAAGTGGCAAAAGAAGTTTTACCCTTGCGAAACATTGAGGACCTGGAATCTTACTCAAAACGGCGAACATATGTAGGCCAAATGCTAAAAAAGGTAAGTGTGTTCAGGAAACATTAATTTAATTTTTACTTGTCTTTGGGTGGTATGCTTTTACTGGTCAATGACCACTTAAATTACCAACTAGCGCCTTTTGTTATCAGGTCCGCTTGCATTGATCTCGATTTAACCGTGCTTCCGGAAAGCACATAGTAGCTGCTCTATCCGCCCATATGTCCGTCCGTCCGTATGCTCGTCCGTCTGTTAGTCCAAATCTTGTCTGGAACAAAAAACTGAACTAGATGAGATATCAAAAAGAAAATAGGTAGATATATCTCATTGAGTAGAAGTGCAGTGCACGAGAAATGTCACTTTGCCGTGCCAAGTTTTAGAGTTATTGCCCTTCGTTCATTTTTACATTTTGAAATTTAAATTTTATAAATCTTTGTCTAATAAAGTATCAGGAAGAAGCGTTGTTCATTGTAGGTCGATATATCTTATTGAGTAGAAGTGCAGTAGATAAACCCCTTCCTTATTTTACACTTTAAACTGTGACTGGGATATAACTCTGAAACTGCTACGTCTTGTTGTTTTGCGTATTTCGTGCTGTTCTTAGTTTTTAGCTCACCTGAGCAAAAAGTGCTCAATGTGAGCTTTTGTGATGGCCCATTGTCCGTCGTCCATCGCCCGTGCGTCCGTGTGTGCGTCCGTCAAGAATTTCTTTGAACAACATCTTCTCTAAAACCACTTATTGGATTTTGACCAAACTTAACAGAAATGATCCCCGGGTAGTACCCTATCAAAGTTGTTCAAACCGTTCCAGTTGGTTGCATAAGTAGGTCACGGGGTGAAAAATAGGTTTTCAAATGCAATTTTTTAAAATATTCTTGTCCAAAACTACAAGGCCTAGAGCTTTCATATTTAGTTTATAGCATCATCTAGAGGTCCTCTACCAAAGTTGTTCAAATTTTGCCCCTGAGGTCAAAATTGACCCCGCCCGGGGGTCACAATTTTACATTGATTTATATTAGGAGAACTTCAAACGACATCTTCTCTTTCACCGCTAATGGGAATTTAAGCAAACTTCACAGGAATTATCCCTGTGTGGTAACCTATCAAAGTTGATCAAACCGTTCCAGTTGGTTGCATAAGTAGATCACGGGGTCAATAAATAGGTTTTAAAATGAAACTTTCAAAACTCATCTTGTCTGAAACTACAAGGCCCAGAGCTTTCATATTTGGTATATAGCAACATCTAGATGTCCTCTACCAAAGTTGTTCAAATTATGCCCCGGGGGTCACAATTTAACATTGAATTATACAAGGAAAACTTCAAATGATATATTCTCTTGAATCAATAATGGGAATTTGACCAAACTGCACAGGAATGATTCCTGGGTGGTACCCTATCAAAGTTGTTCAAACGGTTTAAGTTGATTGCATAAGTAGGTCACGGGGTCAAAAAAATAGGTTTTCAAAATGCAATTTTCAAAAAATCCTCTTTGCCTGAAACTACAAGGCCTAGAGCTTTTATATCTGATGTATAACATTATCTAGAGAGCTGGTCCTCTACCAATATTTGGTGAACAACATTAGTGGTCCTCTGTTAATGGCTCCGCTGTGCCCTTTGACCTTTTCCTCAGGTGAGCGACCCAGGACCCTCTGGGCACTCTTGTTATTTTTTACTACCCTCTTGAAAATGTCTTCAATTTATTTAAGTTAGTTAGTGTTTTGAAATTAATATGTTTCATTGCTGACTTTATTTGTCTGAATGCTGTTAAAAACGCACACGCTATCAGTGTTGTAACATTTTTGGAGATTAACAACAGCTTGCCATTGTGCGATAAAGTGTTTCACATGTTTTTTGTTACTTAAACTTTGTTCTGATAGTTAAAAGTGTGTTTAATGAAACTGTTCAGTAATTTGATTGTATTTACTGCACGCGTAAACTTATGCTGCTACTTTTTTCGTAACTGTCAAGCACATAATGGAGAATCTGTAAAAGAATATCACGCTTTTATAAAATGTTTTTATAAGTCATTCAAACTTTATCAAGAATTAAGAATTAAAATTGCGAAACTTTTCTTTCATAAACGGACTAAGGAGATGCTTTATAGCGCGTATAATAGTTTTGGAACTTAATGTAATGACATTTTATTAACATCAAGCACCCTTTTTAAATGCAGGTTATTAAAATCAAAAGTGAGACACTACAGACGGATTTTCTCAATAGTTTAAAAACCGATACAACAGATGAAACAGACGGAAATGGAATCAACATTTTAGAAGCTTTTCAAGACAGCCAAGTTTCAGAAAAAGACTTAGATGGTACGTATGTTTGTGTGGGGTAATATTTTTCTATTATGGATGTCGGTTTCAGGAGGTAAGTGTGGTTTGCACGTTCATGCAAGTCCATTAACATTTAAAGCTAAATAAGTACATTTTAAAACGTGTTGCACGAGTATGGTCTTACCGTCTAATTATGACTTGTTTTAATTAGCAGGTAGCAATGCATTAAGTATACAATTGTACTATGCTATATTCAACGTTGTTTATTTATCTTGAAGTTTGTGAAATGCTCAAGCCTTTTTATCATGCAAATTTTATTAGAAAACACCACAATTTTCATGAAATTAGTTTTGATTAATGAACACAAATTATACAACAATAACTGTTTTGAATTATCCAATGTTTTTTTTCAGAATTTAAAATTCTTCACATGAATAGAAGAACCAATAAATTGTGGCCTGATTACCTACTACCGAAGGGATTTTTTGATAAAGATGATCTGGAAACTTTAAATGACAATTTTTTCTCAGAGATTTGGTTTAATTTTGTCGAACACACAGACATTGACGAAGCCAAATCTAAGGAGAAAAATGTCAGGTTCTTTAATGTTCTGCAAATGTGTCAAAGCAATGTCATCGACGTTTTCAAACGAATTTGCGATGAACATCAGATATACGGTATGTACGTTCATTAATACGTACAACTGATTTTTACGTTTATACGAAAGGCATTCAGAAAGTTCTAGTAAATTTATCTGCGAAAAAGGGAAAAACGTTCGGAAATTGGGAAACTGGAAAAGTAAAACGCACACTATTTCCTTTGCTATTAATCAATTTATCCAAGTCTTATTCGACCATGGGCAATAGCAATCAAACATTCTGACATTTTTAAAGTTTTTTGTAAAGTTACACTAAATGCGAAGATAGTGCCCGTCACATTAAAAAAGCAACGCGAGCACCTTTCCCACTGTGATAATTTTCTGAAAGTTATTTAAAAGACAAGTTCGGTTTTATATTTAAGTTGTATGTCTAAACTAGTCGCTTAGGGTCTTAATCATATATAATGTAAACAAAAATTCTACGTTTATCCCTTGTTTTAAGGGACAGTGGTTGCCATGGAAACACACACACCAAATCATGTTATAAATATCATATTATAGTAATATAATATTATACGAACAGTATTCGTAGGTATGTGATAGCAGAAACAAATACAATTTGAAGTATTAGTATGACAAAAAATATTATTTCCTATTTCAATGTATTAAATAAGGTAGGTCCTTTAATATCTCCGAAAAATGGTAATTTCTTCGAGTATGTTTTCCATTTGTTTAAAACATATTAAACTACACAAATAAAATGTTCAATATAACATTAATATTGGAAATAGTGCCATTTTTTTATAATACTGTCTTACTCATCCATAACTATTCGACTGAAATCACGAAAATAGCATGCTGTTCAGTACCCCAAAATAGAAGCTGTTGCAAACATTGTTAATTAAAATTAGATGGCACATTTTTAAAATGCTTTTTAAAAACACACTAAGTGTCCCTTATAACCAAAAACATAGCTTAAACAGACAATAAAGTATCTAAGCCTAATATCCCTATCACTGGGGTTATAAGGGACCGTGACACAAAGTATGTTAACCTGAAATAATAAAAAACCAGTGTATGTATGTTAATGTAACACATCAGTCACAAACCCTTGAAGAAATGTTGGTAAAACAAAAGTAAATAAAAAAGATATTTTAGACAATATTGCTAAACATGATATATTATTACCCCATGTTACAGTAAATAAAATATTTAAACAAAAATCCATTTACAATAACGCCCGATGCACCTTTTATATACATACAATTAAATTAAAAAATCTTGGTTTTGTACAAAATATCAACGCATAGTTTTGCACATTTTCAAGCTCTTCCCAATGTGGTCGATTGTCTTTGATTTTATGATAAGGTTTATTACAAACAGGAAGTATGCTTTTATTTGTATTTTCTATATCAGATTGTCACCTGATAATATAATCCTGATCTTTTGGATTAAAATTGACCATGTACTGTTATAAATGGTCATGATTGAGAGTTGCAAAACTGTCCATTTACAAATGTTTGCAAATGTTAGTGTTTTTGGTAAAAGTCCAAACTCCAATCTTGAAACTTAATAAATGCCCCTCTTTTAAATTTAATTATTTTTCACAACATATACGTCCACCTCAATTCGCCAGTTTACCTTTATTTAATATAAATGTTATGTTTTGTCCCATTACAATAATCATGCATTTAGCAACAGGATTATCATTTGGCTATTACGTATAACCTCGTCGGGATATTCTGACCAGTAAACAATAACAATCACAGCCTGGAATTGATGTGAAATAGGGGAAGCGGATTACAAACATAACCCTACATATAATTATGATATCCAATATGTGTAAATACCTGATAGCGTAATGCCCAGCATTGCGGAGTGCCATACTGGCGACTTGTGTTCGAATACCAGTTTTTCAAAATATATTTTCTGTAACACACTGGGTGAACAATTTTTCAGATAAGCATGCTTATTTCTATTTTTTTTAAACACACGTTTTTTAAATGAATCATTCAAATATTGACCATATGTCAATTATCAGAAATAGTTTAATAATATTTTTATAACACTTCCGTATTCAGACCTTCGCCCATCATGTTAGACTAATAAACGCGTTTAAAATAAGTCCAATGTTTAACCCATTAAATTGCTATTTCATCTTGATGACAATTATAAACAAATAGGATTTAAACTAAACTGACGATTACTCTGACTTTTAAACTGGGTCAAATTAGGTTAAATGTTGATACAGCTGTTTATATTTAATGGCCCCAACCCCAATAGCCCGCCAAGGTTATACACTTTAATATGGTTATGGGTGAAATTGCTTGTAGTAAGCTCAAGTAAACACTGTTGATCGGAACGTAAACATACCCTAAGAGGTCAATATTGTTTTTAATTGTCCAACTACCTAGAATATGCATATTGATAACGTGCACAAAGAATCGGGGAGACAATACCATAAAACAAAAAAATCGGGTGCATTCCGCCGTCATGATAGTCTAAAGTGTAAACACATATTTAATTTTGTGATGTAATATTTATAGCAAATTGTGCACCATGTTGTATTTGTGTGTTGCAGGTGGACAGATCGAAGCTCATAGAGTAGTGGGAGGTAATTCAGACAGTATATACCAAACAGTCTTACATAGCTTTTGATTGTATGCCCTGTAACATTCCACTAGCAAATTTCAATTCAATAAGTGGTCAAAAAAGAAATATCAGTGTTGGACCGAGACAACTAAGTGTTATTTGTCCTGCTTTCCTGCAATTTGATTGGCTGATAATTCGCGTAGATATTTCAAGCAATTGTTAGCTTGATATTTTAAACTCATGTCTTTTAAATAAATAATAGTTAGGTATGTAATAAAATTGTCCTCGTGCAGTCGTATTAGCATGAGGCCGAAGGCCTTCGGACATATAACAGTGTCAATATCAAATCTCTTATTTAATAACATAATATTAATTAAAGAAATGTGAAGAAAAAACCTATTACACTAAGTTTAGGTTTGATATTTATGTCTAATAGGTGTTCAATTTTCCTAAAGATTAAAATTATACGAGGAAGTATGTATTAAATTAACATTGGTTTTCTTATCAACAGTTTACAGTACAGATATGACAGTGTGCATGCCATTAGTTTAATCATATATGTATATAAAAATGAGAAGAATTTGATTTTTTGTAGAAGATTACAATTGTGTTAGCTAAATCAATTCAAAAATACAATCGATTTAACAGAAAACCCCAATTAACATCAGATTTAGTGAATTGTATAAAAGCACCTTCATTTGTCGTCTTCAGTGGTTTCATAGAATTTGCCAACATTGTAGTTAATTAGTTTTAAGAACTGCCAATTTTATAAGTAAAATGTGAATTTCTTGATGGTGATATCTTGAAGATAATGTTATGTACTTGAGATACCTGTCCGTCCGTCAATCCGTCCGTCCGTCCGTCTGTCTACCAAATGGTTTACACTCTTTATCTTGAGTACTATTTATCACCGAGCTCTGAAATTTGCCATTCCACTGGGCATTATGTGTCCTTCGACATGGCTTGTTACTCGTTAGGTTGTTCATTGTTCACATCAAACCATCTGGGATAAGTTGTTCCTATTATTTACAGTGCATCAATCCAATGCCTCTGAATCAGTTATCATTTAAGAATTTGCGAACTAGTAACTAAAAGGCAGGCTGTGTGCACCAGGAAAGCTCACATAATGCTATAAGGGCGGTTTTAACAATAAGCACAGAAGTACTGCTGTTGATAGTGATAAAGAAACAGAATTCGAGTTTTCGAGAGCCGCATGGTGGTCGCCTGTGTGGTCTTTAAGTGACTTAAGGAGAAACAGTAGTATTAATAACGATATAACATTCATGATAATACCTGTTTTTTGTAATGTTCCTTTAACTGATTTTAAACGAAAATGGAAAAAGTATAAATGCATGAAATACATCTATATGTTTTAATTCTCACTTTCACTTTGGTGTCTTTGTTTGTATAAAGAAAATCTTTGATCATGGTAGACTAGTTTTTAGTTCGTATTTTTGCAGAATATGACGTCAGAATGGAGACAGGATCCCTGTTATTTTATTTGTCAAAGAAAAGTGCTGATTGTGCTGATCCACTGAACTTGTGCAAAAGTGGCAAAATGGTAGAAATTCTCCTAAAGGAATTTGAAAAGGAAGACCTTTTGCTACCAGGAAGGAAAGAGAAATTTTACATGACTCTTTCGGACATGTGTGAAGTAAAAGCAGGTTTGTGTATAATTTATAACACTTAGAATGGCGAAACTAAACTATTTATACTAAGAAAAAATAAACCACTTACTTATGAAGGTAATATGGTTAGGTGTAAAAAGTATTGTCAAGGCCGTTCGATAATTGAGAACAGCAAGTCAACTTTTCTCGATTTCGTATTAGTTACATGTAGTATAACAATGTGATATGGTGAGTGAACATGCCACTTACATTCAGAGTAGCTGTAAGTGATGCGGCAAAAAATGACATTCATTACAAAATGCATTTTTGTCTAACAACACTCGGTTGGTTAGACAATTAAAATTTGTGAAGCACATTACCAAAATACTATGTCATGGTAACTTTATTGATACATACTTGAATGTTATATGTTTCAATTTTTTAGAACGGAAGACATTTAAAATGTGTCTTGAGGGTGGACCTTTTGAAAGAACTGGTAAGTGATTTTGCAAGATTGTCATAAATGTATTTAACAACTATAACGAAACGTCCAGAAAACGACAGATTGTCGTTTAATTTTAAAAGCGCATGCGCGATCGATTATTCGTTGAATTACAAGAAACTGATATTTTGGTTAAAGCAATTTTCTCTGCAGCTATGAGGTATTCCGTACGTTAATAAAATAATGAAAGTAATATAGTTTAAAGGTCTTTCCTAACAAAAACATTTCCAAAACAAAGTATGATATTTACATGGAAATAACTAACACACATTTATGCAACATGTGTTTATATCAACAATGAACATGTGACGAAATAATCAGTATTTAAACAGATTAATATACAAACTATATACATTTTGTTACAATTCGGTTGGGTCTGCATTGTTGTGTTTATTATTTTCTTTGTATAAACTATTTGTGTTTTTTTTTCAGGCAAAATGTGCAAGACGACCACTTATGGCATCGCGCATTCTCAATACCTGTGCGATAATTTAGAAATAACAGACACATTACTTCAGAAATTGACTAAAGGCAAGCAAATATAATTATTGTTATAATAAGTTTTTTTAAAGATAAAGGTCTTTATCTTGACAACCTTTTAATCGGTTACAATTTTTTTATCAATGGTAATGACAGATGCCAAACATTGACGGCCGCTAGCACATGAGCAGAATTCTACTTTCAACATGTAAACGACATACAATTCATGAATAAAGTGGGATATAGAAATATATCCTCACAATGATGTACATTGTAGTACAGAACATTTTTTTACACCCGCCACACACGCACTTAGCACCAGCTGGCTAGGGACGATAGCCTAATATAATTATTATAATGAAATAAAGGTTTATCCATGACTATAATTAAATTCAACATAATACAGATACAACTTACATAAAATGCTACATGTACTTTAATTATTTGAAACATTTTACAGATGACCTAGTTCCCAAAGACATCAAAAGCAGGATCGCCTCAAAACAAAACAGACGACAAAAAATCCATGAGCTGTTGTTGCATTACAAAACTGATACCGACAAAAAGTAAGAATATTTTGAAATATACATAAGGTAACAGTTGCAAAGAACATGTGCCTCTAGAGTTATTAGAAAAATGAGACAAAATGTATATTGAAAGTTGATCCCCACTTGAATTGCTTATGATTGGGAGTGAAAATATAATTGTTGTTAAATTTATTGATAAAGTAGAAGACAAATTATACGATCACAAATACATCCTAAATGGAATAAATTATAAGTAACCTGTCCGAGACATTAAATACAAAAAAGTAATTGTGCAACAAATTATTGAAATATCACACAACAATGACGCATTAAGTAACATAAGTAATAAACAAAACGAATTCAACAGTATAAAAATGTTGAAATATAAACATCAAATTAATACAGTTTAAAGCTAATATCTCAGTCTTTGTTGAAATGAATATTTTAAAATAAAATGTCAGCGAAGGATTTAAAACATAACATAAATATCATCAAATAAGATTATTGATACGTTTCTCACACAAAAAATCACTATATAATTGTAATAGCACATTTATTTTACATTAAATTAAAACCGTTGCAAACGCTTTATTTTGTAAACATTGATCTTAAATTAAATTGACTGGTGCGGCGCTATTTTGATTAGACTAACTCATTCTGGTATATATGCACATTTTTAAAGCTCAAAGTTGTTTAAAGTGACTTTATTTGTTCAACAGGGCATTTACTTTAATTATATCCCAAAACGGTTATCAAATACTATTTGTTACATCTTCAAATGGGTGAGGACATGACCCACCCCCCCAAAAGATCCCTGCCCAACATTTAAATGTTAAAGTCGACTTGATCATGGTATTTTAATCAGGTTTAAACAGGCATTTTCACTGCAAAATTCTAAAATATGAACATTATTTAACTTGTTTAAGGTGATTATAAGAATATGCATAACCATTGCTTTGGTAATTTTGCTATTATATTTTGTCCTTGAAAATTGTGTTTTTTACGTGACCACGTAAAAAGAAACTATCAGAAAAAGCGACACATGCATTGCTATCTTTGAAATTATATAGGAATTTTAAATCAAAGTGTTTTCATACATTCATTTGCGTCCTTATGGCATATCGTTTTATTTGCGTAATGTGTTTTATTCCAAAGAATAGTTTTATGTTTTCATTAAAACAGATGCACACATTAGTTTTGTCTTTTGTCAATATAATGTGTTAAATGTATAATATGTGATGTAAAATTCACTGCAGAAAAGTGTTACATGTATACTGCCATACTCACCCAATTTCAACAATCAACATTTTTCAGTGGGACCAAGAATAAAACATCCATATATGAATATATACCATATAGTCTGAAAGATATTTAATGTATTTCAATCTTACGTGTCCTGGAAGTGTATAGTATATATTTTGGTATTTTCTTGAAGGGGAAACAATGCTCTATTAGATTTGAGCGTTTAAAATATTTTTAGATGGCGTCCAAGATGGCCGCCAAAATTGAGTAATCATTATAATAAATGGATTTTGCAAATATTTAAATGTTACTTGATGTGAGTGGATACCCTAAATACTAAGCAAGTGACACAAAGTCTGTTGATGGTACAGTATTTATTAAGATATAAGGAACATTGACAAGTAGAAACAGTATTATGTGTCGGCACATGTAGAAGTGTTGCCACAGGGTAGAAGTGATCCCGTAGATGCTCCGGTATTGACTGATCCAGACTGGTATTTATATATCAGTCTGCCAGAATAGCCGTTAAGTATCATAAGTGCATTACCATCGTCTAGTCAATTGGTAATAAATACCACATGTCTCATTATTTGACATGTCCTTCTGGGTGACTATGCATCATTTGGTAAATACATGTATTATCTTAATCATGGTGTACCACATTCATTGACACTAATTAACTCCATATGCATGTACTGTGCGATGATTGTTCTATGCGTATTATGTGTCAAAAGCTTAAAGCCATTACTCATGGGGGTTCTATATCTATATTAAATTAGGAATCCTATCATTATGCACTGAGCCGTGACATGACACATGTCTCTAGAAGAATGCAGACGACAGGTGGCAAGGGTCTGTGGTCAGTTGATAGATATAAAATTATGATGTATACATATATTGATTTTGTGTACCACTCATAACTTTCAACTACAATCAATCTAACAGTAAATAAACCAATAATCCTTACACATGCTAGAAGACTAGAAGAAGCGATTAGTACTGCAGGGACTATCTATATACAGTATACTTTCAGGGTACTGCTAACATTTTATGCATTTCATGGGACAGTTCAACGAAAGTTCACCATTAAGAAATAGCTTTTAGAGAAAGCTATTGTGACAGTCCTTGGTCCGTTGTCCGTCAGTGTGTGCGTAAACGTTTTCATTTAATCGACTTCTCCTCTGAAACCACTCATTGGATATTAACCAAACTTCAAAGGAATGATTCCTACGTGTTCCTCTACCACAGTTGTTCACACCGTTTCAGTTGGTTGCATAAGTAGGTCACGGGGTCAAAAAATAGGTTTCCAAAATGCAATTATCAAAAATCTTCTTGTCTGAAACTGAAACTACAAGACCCAGAGCTTTCATATTTGGTATAAAGCATCATCTAGAGGTCCTCTGCCTAGTTGTTCAAATTATTCCCCTGGGGTCAAAATTGACCCCGCCTCGGGGTCACAGTTTTACATTGAATTATATAAGGAAAACTTCAAACGACATCTTCTCTTGAACCGCTAATGGTAATTTGACCAAACTTAACAGGAATGGTCCCTTGGTGGTCCCCTACCAAAATTGTTCAAACGTTTTTGATTGGTTGCATAAGTAGGTAACGGGGTCACAAAATAGGTTTTCCAAATGCAGTTTTCAAAAATCTTCTTGTCTGAAACTAAAAGGCCCAGAGCTTTCATATTTGATATACATGTATAACATCATCTAAAGGTCCTCTACCAAAGTTGTTCAAATTATGCCACTGTGGTCAAAATTAACCCCGCCTGAGGGTCACAATTTTACATGGTATTATATAAGGAAAAGATCAAACGACTTCTTCTTTTGAGCCACACTTATGGGATTTTGACCAAATTCAACAGGAATGATCCCTGGTCCCCTACCAAAATTGTTGAAATTGTTTTGACTGATTGCTAGAAAGAATGTTCAAATTGTGCCCCTAATATAAAATGGGGCCCTGCCTGGGGCATATCTGAATTATATATAGTAATATAGGGAAATCGTGAAAATCTTCTTGTAACAATTTACTGGAGCCTTGATGTGTACAACATTAGTGGTCCTCTGCAAATGGCTCCACTGTGACCTTTGACCTTTTCCTCAGGTGAGCGACATAAGGCCCTAATGGACCCTCTTGTTTCATCTGCATGCGTAAATTGCCGAGGTGGAAGGAAGGCATGGTATCGTATGTCGGTGTGAACTAGATCGTTAATATATGCTTATTTGAAAGGCCAAGTCAGGGTTACGATATGATGTGTGATTGACAAAATGAGCACGCATTGTTCAACAACTTGCTTAATTATATTAGGAGACATTCGCCACTTAAATAAGATGACTACAACATGTTATTATACCCCCACCACAAAATGTGGGGCGGCTACACTGGATTCGCTTTGTCGTTTCGGTCAGTCGGTCGGTCGGTAGGTCGGTCGGTCCGTCCGTCCGTCTCCAATTCGTGTCCGCTCTAAAACTCCTTTACTTATAGAAGGATTTCCTTCAAACTTGAATGACACATTCATCTCAACTAGGGGATGTGCAGAGCCCATGTGTCAGCTCAAGGTCAAGGTCACAGTTAAATTTCAAATATTAAACAAACACATATTAGACATTATGTCATGTCCGCACTATAAACCCTATACCAATGGAAGGATTTCCTTGGATGTACAAAGCCCATGTTGCCCATGTGTCAGCTCAAGGTCAATGTCACAGTTAAAGGTAAAATATTAAACAAACAATTATTAGACATTATGTCATGTCCGCACTATAAAACTTATACCAATGGAAGGATCTCCTTTAAACTTGAATGACACATTCACCCCAACTAGGGGATGTGCAGAGTCCATGTTGTCCATGTGTCAGCTCAAGGTCAAGGTCACAGTTAAAGGTCAAATATTTAACAAACAAATATTACACATTTTGTCGTGTCCGCTCTATAACTCCTTTACTAATG
>Ga0224511_10000216_pt1 | contig 23468 bp, 14 predicted proteins | sample SF_May12_sed_USG_2_FD_169988 | JGI IMG/M metagenome (GOLD analysis project Ga0224511, IMG submission 169988) | Sediment microbial communities from San Francisco Bay, California, United States - SF_May12_sed_USGS_8_1 | ecosystem: Environmental > Aquatic > Marine > Sediment | place: USA...
CAACCATGACAATGAGCTTCTCACATAACTTCTAGCTTCTACTGCTTCAACACGCCTTAGACATAGAAGGTCCCCCTAAATAGAGTGGCCAAGCGTCTGAGTAGAAGAAAGGGGTCATTCAACAAGGAAAATACCTCGGCGCTGTGTGCAGGTTTAAAGAACAGACAACTTCTACTGGTCTTTTTAGGAGGTCCGTTAGTAGGAAGACCATGTGTCCAGAGTAGAACAGTAAATAAAATAACACATCATAAATGGCTTTAAACAGGGCATGGCAGTGACCCTTACTTCAACTGGTTGTTTATGTGGAATCCTACGACTGAACAATGGGCCATCTCATTAGCCTGGATCTATGATAAAATTGTCATGTAATGTAATTAAATGGGTTTATCGTGCAAATCATGGGTAAACCCTTCTGCTCTACTCTCTTCTGCACAATCCTCCCATCCCCGGTACCTTATCCGTAGAGACAGCTACGCTGATATCAATGTAGTCTCGATACAATATGTCTGTGCCATCGATAACGGCATTGACAACAGGCTGATCCTGCAAGGCGTACGCCGAGGCTTTGGCAAACGCCGACATGAAACCCAGCTTTACACCGTGCTTCTTCAGAAAGGCGTCCTTAAATGAGTTTCTCAACTCCATGATGTTACTACAACAAACACGGATAGGCCAGAAATCACAGTGGACTAGCGACATATGTCACTGAGTGTTCTTAGGCTGGGGTAAGTTGATAGCCAATTGTAATATCACAGCAGAGCTATAATGCGCATAAGCCCAGTAATATAAACCTCCTAAATCGAAGGTATAGTGCTTACCTCAAGGTCTAACAGTTGAATAATAATAACAGCCGGATCCCTTCATTACCTAGTATGGGAGTTATCTGGCCATTTGTGAACAAAAGTGACATTTGTGAACAGGGTGGGGGTGATATTTGTGAACAAAAGTGACATTTTTGAACGGGGTGGGGTGACATTTGTGAACGGGGTGGGGTGACATTTGAGAACAAAAGTGACATTTTCTCAAAAAGGTCACATTTGTGAACGTAACAGGGGCCATCTCAGTTGATTCAGTGTGAAGCAGAGCTACAAGACTGAATGAATGGTGGTTGGATAGACCAGCACTAAAATGCCAAATTTGCAGTCGGACCGGGGTTGCCATGGAGTTATTTTTCCCCTAAATATACAGGGCATGTATTGAAGCAGGCCACACACAATAGACTTTCTTTCGTAGATCATCACAAGCTGGTATGAACCTTGACTAGTCATACCTCATGTCAATCTCATTGAAAGTGGTCAGCATGGCAGCGGTGTTCTGAGAATCTTTCAGTCGCTGGGCTATCCTCAGCCTCATTCGGTTCATCTTTACCTAATATAGAGATACATGTATTCGATAATTTGGTATGGTATGACCAATGAGATACGAGCGAGCACAAAGGTGCGCATGTGCAACATCCACATCAAAAGTCGTGTCAAATCCACTATACACCAAGCACAACACTGCCACTGTCACTCACTCTGCATGTACTATCAGGCATTGACCATTTACATAAGCTGATGTCACTGGTACGCACAAACAGGAAATGCCATGTTGCTGTTTGTAGACACCATAGAGACAACGTCCTCCCTCCTTTTTAGAGGTAGGATAACTCTATGGCTGACATGTATAAAATACAGATATAATAATAACTCACCCGTTCCTCAGACCTTGAGCCAGCAGGCGCCACCTCTCCCGCTGATGTGTCCAGCTGTATTGGCTTAATTTTCACCTCAGACGTTGGTGTGCTGCTGAGAGGTTGACTCGGTGGCGCTGCTGGGGTAGGCATCGAGGTCGGGACAGGTATAGACTCTGCGGCAGCTGGAGCTGGAGTGGGTTTAGGTGCCTCGGCAGCAGGGGCGGGTTTCGGCTTAGCGGGTGCTGTGGCCCCACCTGACAATTAAAACAAACATACAAGATGACAGCATGGAGGAAGTGAAGATGGCAGGGCCACGACAGCTTCCACTGACCGACCAGACACCATATACATATAGCAAAGCAATCTCTCATTTTAAAGATACCTTTAAATACTAGTCTGAAAAATGGCATTCTCTTGAATTTAATTGTTGTTAAGATGGATCTCCACTGTGTGGCAGATCATAGGGACTCGATTTAACTTGATCCAGATATCCTAGTAACTGAGATTTCTTAAAATCAGAGGTCGCACTATACTAGCCATTGAGTGGACAGTATCTATCGATTGAGGGGTTGTGAACCAAATAGCAACAAATTGGAAGAAGGCGAGTGCCTTTGGTGCGGGTTAGTTGGCGGTGTTCTCAATTCCAATCAGATACCCAAAGCAGTCGGTGTCAACAAACACTAGTCTCGCGATGAACCAAAGTGAAGAATACAGGCAAATCAGTGATAAGAAATATTGAAACTAATTTTGGGACATGAATATGGTGATTGCATCAATGGATAAACATTCAGCTGATCTGATGTAACAGACATTGATGGGTACAAAACAGTTGCCAATAGCTGGCAGTCACACAACAGTACTGCAAAGGCTGATTTGTCAAACAAGTTGGGTATCTAAGTTTAGGGTTTTTAAATTCTCATAATTTAACCTGTCTAGTGCATTGGAAAAATCTATTGTGACAACCCTATCGAATCTATCAAATACTAGCCATCCTGCATCACCCCTACCTTCACCGGCTGTGATTTTGACCAATGGAGTTCCGGGATTAACAGTGGCTCCGTCCTCCACCAGCAGTTCAGTTATAACTCCAGCTACAGTCGACTGAACCTGGATGCTGATCTACAATAAATGATGTGGTTTTTAAACCCCCACAGCAGCTGGACGAGTTTTTTGGTATTGTACTACTAGGGTACTTGGCTGTCCAATTCGACAGACCTCCTAAACCTGAAGCTTGATGGAGTGGTAGAAGCTAGGAATTAGGTGAGAAGATCATTCTCATAGAGGGCGCTCAGTACAATTAGGACTCGGACTCGTGAACGGTTAATCTTGAGCCACTCGCTTTAGCCATTGGGCTATCCCGTTTGGATTATGTCGATGGTACAAAGGAACCACAATCTATCACATGTGATCCTGACCATAAGTTATGCAGATATGCGCAGTTATACTCCTATTATAATGGACTATCTCTGACTTCCTGGCGAATTGACATCATCAGTGAAGAGAAACGACTGTATATAAACTGAGCATCCATCTAGTAAGCGCAAACAGCTAAATAGAGCATAATGGCACACCTTGTCAGTCTCAATCTCTCCAATAGTCTCGTCCACAGAGACGGCATCGCCGACAGCCTTGTCCCAGCGAATCTCTCCCTCGACAATAGAGTCTGCCAGAGTGGGGCAGTTCACTATGGTCTCCGACCCTGAGAACAGATTGAGAACGGTGATAGCCCTTACCATAGAGTTATAGTAAGGATAACTCTATGCCTCGTATGTAAAACTGATATGACGACTCTTTATTTTAAGGAGCTGAATTTTAACATTAGAATGGTTAATTATGTAATACAAACTACGATGGACGCTCAATTTAAACAACCCCTGAATTGAAATACGTTATCTCGTTAATCCCAAGACCGTTTGCCTAGAAGGGGTTGCTGAAAACATTGGCTCAATGAACGCACCGGCTGAACAGACAAAATATTCAGATGCACATTTTTCTCGCCTTGAGGATCACTGTAGCACATGTGGGGTGTATGTAAATATGCTTTCAGTGAATTGTTTCATTTTGTTCAGAGGTGACTAGGCATGGAGACTGCTTGAAGATTGATAATCTAAATGACGTCTTTGGTGGTTACAGACTACTGCAGGTGGGAACATGGTTACGTCACAATCAATCTAGCGAAAGAGCGTCTAGAGATATCATCTGCCACACTTCAGTCCGTATCCATGACAGCTGAGGCATAGAAATGATGGCGATTTCATTAGCAACAACTAGCAATGGTAATTACTGAATAAGTGAAATTAAGTTGAATAGAAGTTTGTTTTTCACGTTTTTAATATGAATACAGTGGCTCTTAATTTCAAGGGAAAGAAAATCTGGGTGGGGGGGGGGTTGAGAACATTCACTTTACAAATCAGCTAAGCAACAACTCGGTTGAAAAATGTTTGATTCAATGGACACAATAATCAACCTTAGACATAATCACGACCCTGAATTAAATACTAGTTTATACAGTTACTGCAAACAGAGCCACATTTTAGGTCAACGCAATAGTCCCTTCTAGTCTTGCTAGTCCCAACTCATAAAAGTACAGGTTTGGATTTGACATGGGAACGTCCATCAAACTGCTACCTAAATTAAGGAATTAAAAGTTTGAAGACAACATCCTGAGCTCCATAATTTCCTTTGAATAGGGGGTAAATATATATTGTAATTAGGGAGCAATCGACTACTTAATGTAAGTAGTACAATACACGTGCTAAGATACAACGGACCAGGTTATACAGATTATAAAACAGGTTGATCTGTCCGATTTCTGCTCACTCGGTTGTGTCAGGGTGCACATTGTAGTGTTACATCTATCATTGACTGTATTGCTTGCCAGTGAGTTTGAGTCTTGGAGAGAGAAAGAGAGACTGAGAGTAGAATAAGACACGAAAGTAAGTCTACCGTATTTGAAGCTAACAACAAAAGTAAGTTAAGTAATAACAATTTGCATTGCACCAAGCACTTCTACTTACATCTTGACAAGGTCAAGTGAAATGACCTCTGAGAATCTTTCTTGCTATTCAGTCTGTAAATAAAAACACTGTTGTGGGAAATCGGGGGACAATTCCCTAAAATGGACGGCTTACATTCCTACTTTAGAAAAGAATCTATGGGCTCAAATGCTATGCTTTGAGATTTGGTCAGAGTTGGCGGAAATCATTAGCAAAACCACAGGTGAAAGTCCCTCCTAGAGACAATGCCTTTCGCAAGATTTTCACTAGGCAAAACAGTTTGAAAACTTGATGGAGATAATGGACAAAGCAACATCATGTAAATACAGATACTTGTTTTTTTCACCAGCATGGAACACCGCTAGCGGGTCAGTATCAACACTCCACCTCAAAGTGAGATTTCATTTTGTTAGAATTAAAGAATGCTGCTCATAGGAGCTCGTCATGACAGGAATTTTAACCCAGCTTCTCACGGTTGCAAGCCCAGTGTTCTACCACTGAGCTAACCCGCTATCCCCTCGGTCGACTCAAACAGTGTGAAAGTGGGGACCAATGGGTGACCACTAACGAGTTCAATGGACGGTAGAAATAAATTGAAGCCAGTTTAGGATTTGGATAGACAACAGTAGTCTATGGCGCATGTAATCATGTTATCTAGGGTAGGTTTACCTATACAATGTTTGCTGGTTCCTGGTCAGTGTCACAAGACATCTTGCAGCGCTGTGAGACTCCTGGAACAAATAATTTTTTATTGGTTTTCACTGCAAAATCTCTCAGGGTATACGTGAGCTAGCCTTTACCTAGTCTACAGTCTTCAACTAGACACAAACTAACTACGTATATAATCACAGGTTGAGGTAGACGCGTGATTATTAAACGTGTAAGGTAGTATGATGGCCTATCCGACTAAAAATTTGAACGTATATTCCGGCAGCTACAGGCGAGTTTATGTTGTATACCGGCCAGAAAATGACTCTCCCAGCATCTAAAGCAGATGAGCAATGCTTATCCCAAATTTCATTGCATTTGGCAGGCTGCAACACACACAATTTATCACCTCCAGCACGTTAGAGATAGGCAGGGCGCATTGCCCATGGCTGCTAGACAGGAACCGAGGGGACAATGGCTAATCAAGCGTAAGCCATGTTTGCACAACCAATTTTTAACAGTCAAGGCTTACGTGCCCACATCCACAAGCACTTCCAGTCTAGTACCCGAGTAGCAGAGGTGAGATTTTTCCCGAAGCGGCTTGCCTATCTCCAACATACTGGAGGTAATTATTGTGTGTTGTAGTGTGCCAAGCACAATGAAACGTTGGATTAGTACTTACCGATTCGATCACTGAATAACTAAATCATCACCTACCTCAGAGTCAGAGATCAATCAAAGGCTCATTCAGTGATTCACTCAAAACTATGTACCGAACAGTGACTGAGTAAGTCAGTGAAGTAAGTGAGTCACTGAGTGACAAGCAAACCATCATCATCATGTCAATGATATGCTACTACTTACTAGTTACTAGCAAATACTTCCTTAAGTTAAGGCTAAGCCTTAACTTAAGCAATTCAGTTACCAGGGCAGTCACACTCCGAGTCACCCTCAGTCACTGACTGACCAGTGAGTGAGTGACTGTGTGACTGTGAATCATACTGAAACTAACTTAAGACTTAAGTAAAGTAAGCTAGCTACTAAGCTAGCGCCAGCCTCCAGTCCAGGGGCCACAATCACGACAATCGGACGATCACAATGACAATGACAATCAAAATGACCACACTAACTTCACAGTCACTCACTCACTGGCCCAGTGACATGGATCGCAGGCACAATTGAGCCATTAAAGATCACAACGACAAACCTTCGAAACAGGGGTATTTACCTGCGCGATTGTGACTTTCACAGATCTGAGATTAGGCCGAAAACACCGGTTGACAAACCGAGTGCAGAGCCGGCTTGACGAAATCATGTTGGCTGCCATAGTAAAACCTTGCACACGCAACCTGCTAGATTGCTAAATTAAAAACCTAGTAATCGGCGGTCATGATGGGCTGCATTACAGACTATAATCTACGTAATATCCGCTTGCTAGACCAAAAGAAAGAGTCTAGGAGACTTCGGCAATATAGCAGAGATCATTGAGCATTGAAACGAGTAGTGGTTTATTTTATGCATACTATAATTAAACTTCCAGGCGATCCATCATTCATTGAAAGTAAGTTCACTCACAGTCACACTCACAGTCTCACGTACGAAAAGTGTATTCACGAAAACAATTGAAAGAGCTACCCGTCGCAAACAGTTAACTTTTGCTGATGACAACTAGAGTAAACCATTCGTATTGCGTGAAAATCTCAAAAACTGAGTAAGTTAATAGTTATTAGATTAGTTTAGTAAAATCATAAAAATTCATCATTTAATCATTTCAATTCAATTTCATGGTGAATTTTGATTATCGTGATAAAATGTAATTGATAATTATCAATTCAATCAATATCATTCATTATCTCATCTGATCAGTGAGAATAACTGAGTGAGTCACTCTCACTGACTCAGCCATTCAGTGATTGGCTTCTACCACTACTGCCACTACTACTATACTACTACTAGTACTACTACTAGTTCTGATAGTAGTAGTACTACTACTTACTGGTACTAGTAGTTGTTGTTGTACTAGTGTATTACTAGTACCACTACGAGTCTGACTAGTAGTCGTACCAAAACTTAACCAAACTAATAACTAAATATAAAATAACTTACTCAGTCAGTTACTAAGTGAGTAATTCAGTAACTGTAAGTTACACGGTAAGTACTAGCTAAGACTAGTAAAATGGTTACTGAGTGAGTAGTCCAGCTTGGGACTGGCTTGGTTCTATCAACCACTTTGGACAAACCACAGTTTGACTTTGCGCCACACTCACTTCAGCCAGTCGCTGTCAGTGACTCACTTAGAGTCAGTGGATGCCAGACAGGGTCAGAAAAAGAAACGGCTATATATGGGCTATATACTAAATACTGGCTCAGTCGTGTAATTCTCAATTTTTGTGTGTGTGACTGCAAATTTAAACAACTCATTCGGTTGGACACCCTAGCTCAGTTAGTGACTGAAACAGTAAATAGAATACCCTGAATAAGTGGTTGGTTTGGTGTTTTACTGGTTTCAAGCGTTAAATTAAAATTCTCTATTCATAAATTCTTTCGCTTCAGTATCAGTATTTTATCTGTTAAATTGTCTTTCAGAGAAGGTCTGGCATGGGGAAGACAAAGCAGGAGAGTGGAGATTGTCCTCTCACCTTTCCCACATTAGAGGTTATAGATCATCACTTGCGTTGCCCAGTGTTCAGAGACTGTGAGTTTTTTATTATAATCAATGCTAAGCCCTGCAATGCTTTAACTCAGTATTTCTCGTTTTGGAAAGCCAGAGTTTGATTAAAGGCCACACCCCAAGTCTATGAGTATCTATTTCAGCGAGTAACTATATTAGTATCATGATATTTAGACGCATGCCGTGTATTATATTGTATTAGTTGGGAATAGATTACTAAAATTGGAACATGATCAGCTGTTAAAGCACCTACCTTGACTGCTGCGCAGTTCTCTACAGGGCTTATGAGATCATTTTGTTTCACCTGAATACCATCCCTAAGCGAACAACTTGTCTTCAAGATGGTCCGCAAAGTGCCCCCACAATGTAGTTTAATCTATGGGTGGGCCTGTTGATATAACCTCGCGACCTGATTCTGATGAGAACCGAAAACTGGGAATCGAACTAGGGTTCTGTGTTCCTAAGGTGTTGTACTTTTTACTGAGCCATCGCTGTACCGTAGCTTGCCTCCCGCTATGCCCTGTATGTGTTGATAGATAAGTCCTCTTATATTTGTAGTATTGACAGTTGCCGCCGATGGCACGGGCTTGACATCAGATGACATTCCACCACTACAGGAAGAAATTCAAATTCTCTATAAATGTGTCACCACGCGGATTGACCAACTTATACAGGAGAATGACTTACTCACTGACTGGCTGGAAAGCAACAAGTCAGACAGACACTCGGAACGGGTAAGACATCGACTCCTCAATCTGCAAGTCACTTAGATATTGAGATCATTCAGCGGTAGAGGGCTGAACTCGTAGCCGTCACAGTGCTCCGCAATTAGCCACGATTAGTGAATAGACAAGGATTTTATCCGGCAGCTTCACCATCACTGTAAAGACATAAAAGGAAAACTAAAGAACATTGATACCCCCAGGATGTGAGAACAGGACTGCTCCTCATACTACTGTTTAGCTAACGAATGTAACATATGATGCTCTTTTTAAAAATAGTTTTCTTGATATTGGGGCTCACATAGACAGGGTTTCATTGAATTTAATCTCCAAACAGACAAAATTAATGATCTCGTGGTTCTTACTTTCCGAGTTTAGTTTGTATCTCTTGCGGATGACTTTATCTCGGGGTATGAATCTATTTTGCAGAGTGTGACTCCGACTGAGCCGGCGCGCATGACCCGTGCTCTCGCTGAGAACCCATCAGTGAGACAACTAAGAGACACGCCATGTAGGAGTGAGAGCGGATCGCCAGCCCCCAGTAAAGTCAGGCCCAAACAGGTCAGCGAGTTAGATAAAAACCCATCATGGTTCTAAACCCCAACAGTAGCGGTACTCCAAGAATGAGATCAAAGTCAGTCAACATTTACACGCATAGAATCACACTAGATTCGAATGTAGGTTAGCTGGAGTTGAGCTGGTTCGACATTTTGAAATGGGCTTCGCAGTACAAGGCATAAGAGGCTTCTAACACTCAATGCACTGTTTATACATTATTTGACTTCAGAGTGGTGTTGTCTGGTGCGTCCACCATGTTTTCTTCTCACCTGAATGCTCCCCTGTCTCTTTTAATGTAGTCGAAATTAGCAGCTGAGATGGAATCGCTGGGTCGCTTACCGAAGTCAGATGCGCCGGAAAAGTTCTGGGCTATAGTAGAGCCTTACTGTTCTGATATTACACAGGATGATATGAAGGTATAATCGGATGTTTTCTGCTTACATAAGCGAGATAGCGCACAGATAGAGGGCTGGACTCGTAAACACGAATTCCAGTCATTGAGAGCTCCAGTCCTGAGCATGAGCTTCTCACTGTAATCCTAGCCCAAACAAGAACAAGCCTCACTATGAGGTGGTTGACTGACACGGAGACGATCACGGTGTGACACGCTAAGCCATATCTAGTGAAAAAGCAAGGATTTAATCTGGCAGCTTCGCCATACCAGTGAAGAGGTCATACATAATTTACAAAAACACTGGTGCACCAGTTTGTTACATCATACCGATATGATGTAGTTTAGCACGTGCAGTAAACTGTTTTGTCGAAGAGCTGCATCCAAGGGGTAAAGTCGTCCGCTATGTCATTTTTTATCTCAGATAAATGGGATGGATGGTCTGGTTGTACCACCAGCCAATGCTCAGAGATCAAGGCTCCAATCCTAAATAAATAGTTAATCGGAGTTTGCTCGCTCACACAGTACTGAAATTGGTAGTCTTTTTAATTGAAAGTCTTCATAAAACCCGAAATGTGTGCAGTTCTGTAATGTATTTAGAGTTGTCTGCTCATACGCGTTTCGTGACCCGGTTTTGCAACTCTAAATTATTATCTCACCCTTAGAGTTGTCCCCTCGTTTTGTAAGTGTGTTGCGTGTTTGTTTCCCAGGTTCTGGAAGAGCTATTAAAAACTCATGATGATGATGTAGATTATTATAAGATCATGTCTCTTGGAAAGCATTACTCACAGAAATGGCTGGCAGAGGATATGGAGCAAGAACGAAAAGATGGTCAGTATAATCATACCCCTCCTGGAAATACACCCCTCCTGGAAATACACCCCTCTTCATGGATCTAGCAGCACCAAACCTTCCTAACTGCATTCAAAATCTGTGTCAGTGATAGGTGGCAACATCACATGATAGGCGGAGCGATTCCGGATCACTTTATGGCGTTACCAAGCTGTTCTATTGGCGCAATGAGAAACTGGAAATTTAAAGTTGTCTTATGGTAACCAGTTAAGCTTAGGGCCCATGTAATAGTGACCCCAATTATCTTTGGTTGGTTTAGCCAACATCTTGGCGTAATAATTTCTGCGTAATCAGTATTTATTGGTGCACGCCGTCAGCATTTAGTACGGTCCCTGTGCATATGCATCAGACTGCGCGCCACCTAGAAAACGGGGTTTTAAACCAGATTTTTTTCGCAGATATGAAACTTGCCAGTAAAAAGAAAATCGCCGGTCAGAAAAGGAGACTTGACTCGACAGGAGAGACTTCGAGCACATCAACAGATGACAACAGCAAACCCGGCAGTACAGAGTGAGTCGAGTTCTCCATAAAAATAAAAAACCTTAAAGTATGGATGACGAGCCAATTTCTCTTGATTATTAGAATCAAAGTGTCTCGAAACCTATCTGTGTTCAATAAAAGTTCATACTGAGCAGGCGATGTAAAAAAAATGGTTGAACGTTAATATTCTCAAATTTTCTTGCGTGACATAAATTGTCGCAAAAGACATCACGGCGGGTCCACATTATTACATTTGCGTGTCTGCGTGATGGGTAGCTAAAATCCAACTTCTAAAACTTCGTCACGCTTCTGACTACTGGGATCAAAGTATGAGCGTGAAATGGACCCAAAAAACGAGAGCAGAGACCTATGAATTTATTGAGTTTAGCTTAGTCTTAACTCTAGTCTAACTCGCAACCAAAGTGAGTGACACTGACTCGGTGACCGAGTGAATTTACTCACCTCTTCCGAAAACGGCCTTTCAGTCTTAGTTTGTGTTAGTTACTACTTCTGCTGTGCCCATTGCACTGTCTTTTGACTCAGTTAGGTTTTGAGACACACTGATTCTGATAAGCCAAAAAAATCGCCTCGTCATCTATACTTTAAATGTGAATTCTCTATAATGTATAGAGTTGTCTTCTCATGTAAATTTTGTGGCAAGATATTGCAACTCCAAGTTCTAACTGGCCATTGCTTTAGAGATGCCCTCTTTTTGAAAAGAGGTTGGCAGAATTTCCTGGGTTAATATATGATGGTCTTTCTGCAGGGAGGAGGAGGAGTCACCATTTGGCCCTCTAACTCAGCGACTCGTAGCCGCGCTTATTGAGGAGAATGTTATGACCCCAGGAGATGATGGTGCTATCGACGATGGCAATGCCGGTAATTTACTTGAAACCTCTTCAGTTTTATTTATCGTTCTACATCTGCGCTTGGTCAATCTATTTACTGAAGTTCTCAAGTCCCCGTGCCTCCATGGCTTGAACCCATGATCTTCTGATCCCAAACCCAGCGTCTTAGCCACTGGGCTATCTTGTTATCTTCGAATATTGTAATTAAAATCTATTTTAGCTCTAGTCCGGGTTATAAAAAATATGTTTATGTGCTATAATATATAGCTTGAATTGATAGATATGAAAATACCAATGCCCTATGAATAGCGGACTAGCTCAATGACACCTCGTCACGTATACCCCTCTGAGGGTGAGATGTCCTTACCTAATTCCTAACTGCGGCGGCTTTGAAATGCCGAAACACGAACTTTGGACAAGCAAAATAGTCAGTGGATAAGGGTCACGATCACTCTATGGTTGTTGGAAGACTCACCTCTTCCCTTTGGTGGGGAGTAGCCAAGTTTCAGGTGGTATTGGTTGACTGGCCCCCTACCATGAACCTGAGCAAGGCAATAGGAAGCCTGCCTTCAGCGGAAATTCTCATCAACATCAGTCAGCGGTTGTAATTAATGATTGGTGAAACTCATTTCCTTCCAGTGTGCCCAGAGGAGATAAGTCAAATGACACCAAAAGAACTAGCCAAACAATTGAATATCAGTAACACGGGAAACCTTGAGAAGAGAATTCGTCGAGAGCTCGAGGAACAAGGTGAAAATGGAAGGCTCATCATTCATATTTGCTCCTCGCACGATCCTCTTGATGATATGATCAGCGCTATCAGATTATTAGTATTGACTTATGATTTGTCCTTCCCAGTCACGCAATGCCCGCATCCTGGTGTGGGGGGCTTAGTACCATCTTTTAAGTTCTGAACATGCGCGCCGGTTATGGCTGTGGTACCACAGTAAATGATTGTATTCCCCCGACCGGCAGGTTGTCTGCTATTTCCCATACCGTTTTATTTCAACTGAATGTGATTATTGTTTTGGCTGCAGGCATTAATATGATCTCATCGCCGTATCTGAGTAAGCCGCTATGATTTCTGTGTTGCTGCCAAGGCACCGGTGTCACGCGGCAACAAAGGCAGCCGGTGCTCTTGCTAAAGACTGACCTCTATACATTGTGTTAGTCAATTCTCTCACATATGAGACAACATTATCTGCTACACGCCCAAATTCAATATATATTCTGAGTTGGGCCGTTTTGAGATGAAAATTACACGACCGTTTTAACCAATCTCAGATGTGATGGGATGGCTATAGCTTTGGTATGGAAAACCAGCGAAAAGACCAATATCTGTTCAGAAATAAGCGTTCGGCTTACCCACGTGATTTGTTCTACTCACTGCCGCTTACAACTGCACGATAATTGAATGACTCAACCCTATCAATCAATGTTATCGCGATCTATCCAATGTTCCCCTTCCAGTAGATCGGCTGTCTCCCTCGCGCTTGCCAAGCCGATTCCCAAAAAAGGTTTTCCTCTGTTTATGTTATAATTTTCTTTATTGTTGTATTGGTTTTGGGGGAATTTTTTCTCATTCTGCGCTGCCCCGCTGACTCCCTTCTCTCCCCTAACACGATAACTCTCTCACCGAGTAGCGGGCGAGGTCTGACCACGAATTTATATGCTCCTTTAGGTATCCTCCAACCAGACGATGTCATGGAGTGTGAGGAGGGGGATGAGATTCTGGTCGAGCTTAAACAGAAGCAGCAGGAGTTACGGGCACTCGGTCAACATAATCTTACCGCCACCAAACGTCTCTATAGGTACTGCAATACATGACAGAAACCCCAGTCCCAAATACCCAGCATGGCATGAAACTACCCCCAGCATCCCCAGCCTCATTATCAGACCATTTCTTAAAAATGCTTCCACCAAATGCCTCTTAGAAAATGTCATTACCAAAATCACTTGGTAATGATGTCATCCCTGCGAGTGCCTGTTGTTTAGTTTAACTTCATAATTCTGTTACAGGAAAATTTTATCAAGACCTAAGCTACTGTAGTTTTGTTCCTAGTATAGAGTAAGCTCGCCATTAGAGAAATATATAAATAGTTACCTACATAGGTGACTTATTAGCTTCCAAGAATATGATCGGCTAATTTTTTCAAGCCATTTCCTGATGATCATATTGGTGCCTTTCAGATTGGCCAAGGAGGAGATGGCGCGTCAGGATATGAAGAGGAAGCTTGCTGCAGTCGATGCCGACGTGCTGGAGGCTTATCGAAGGGTGTGTGTGTGTGGATGCGCGAATGTGTCAGTGGGCCATCCGCTAGTGCATGTCATCTATATCCAGTGCTTCTCTTTCTAAAAATATGCAGTGCTAGTATAGGGCATTATGGAATTTTGATTTTTAATCGGCCACTTAGGCCTCCTAAGTCTGGGGCTTGTTGGAATGGTAGGAACGGTAGGAGCTAGGATTGAAACGCTCAAACTCGCTACGGGAGCACGGCATGACTGGGATTCAAACCCAGGCTATCACGGTTGCGGGCCCAGCACTGTGCCACTGAGCTGTTCTGTTAACCCTGCCAGTATCCGTGCATCTTCTTTTTTTGTATCCTGACTGTGTCAGGTGTTTGCAGCATTTCCCAAGGTGCATCGTCAGGAGACTTTCTGCTTGCACCCGCATACCGCATAGAGAAGGTAACTCTTTAGAATCGAGCCTCCTTTGGTTAACATCGGGATCAGAAACCGGCGAGGGAATTGCAACAGACAATGTTTTTGCCCGAACTGAAAATCGAACCAGGGATCTGGAGTCCAAAATCCCGTATGCTATCCACTAAGCTATCGCTTCACCCCATGATAAATCACTCAATCAATTAGTATATTCTATATTAGGTACAGCTGGCACGGCAGAAGAAGAGGCCTCCAACTAAACGGGAGAAGGACACTGTGTTGAGAGCGCTGAAAGAGAGGGATGCACTGGTTAAACAGATAGAAACACATATTATCTAATCTCTGTATTATAACTTTGCAAAAACTAAGAGTCTAGCTGTAGTGCATACTCAGACATAATGTAAACTAGCTTGTGTACAGCGTACTATTAATATCTTAAAAGCTTGTTTCACCATAGAATTTATATGTGTATCTCCTTTGGTTGGGAGTTGATATGTTGAGAATTATTTTCTACTTGTAAATAATTATTAAATATTGCACTATATTTATGCATCAATTTATTAAAATCGCAGTCAATACGGTGTTTACCATTTAAATTGGTTCTTTTTTCTTTCATATTCTCCCCGGTGTCAGGGGTATACAGGTACTCTGTTGGTATCCTGATGAGTGTCCGAGGTATGCAGATATTGACCTACTGAGTCATTAGGAGACTTTCTGCTTGCACCCGCTTGGCCCATAGAGCAGGTAACTCAATGGATGAACCTTTACTTAACGTCAGGATCCGAAACCGATGAGGGTGGCGCGAAAGCACCCGAATCAAGAATTGAACCGGAGCTCAATATGCTTACTACTAGGATGTCGTTTCACCCCGGAAAGGAAATAGAGCTAAACAAATGGGTAGCAAGAAATGGAGGCTAGGGAAGGTCACGTGGTAGTGTGGTTTAAACTCCGGATGCATTCGCAAGCTGATTGTTTGCGTGTGGTTCTTGTCTCGAAGGTTTCTATAAAAACCAATAGTTAAAAAACAATTTACCAATTAAACCAAACCCAAGATTTTTCCAACTTCTGTTGACTCACCAAGTCTAAAGAACTGTCCCAAGTTGCCGGCTGATCACTGGACACTGGCTCTGCTACACAATTTTTCGTTGGACCCCTGCCACAATTTAGTAGAGTTGTCCTCCCAGGCGCTATCACCTAGCCACCTGGCTCTTCGGGCGGGGCCTACCCTGCCCACCCGAAGAATCAGGTAACCTGGCTAGCTAACGCCAGAGCCCTTGGGGGCTCTGGCGCTGCGCCTCGTATTCTGGCGCGCTCTGATTGGCTATGATGAGCAGTGCTTATTCTGATTGGACAATGAGGTAGTTTTGCGCATGATAAGCTGGCAATCAATAAGATACTGGTTTGGCACTCATTACTGCTAGGTGGTTTTATGACACCGGCTGGGAGGAATTATATTGGTAGCTCAAGTCATACAGTTGGCCATGGCAGTTTTTATGTGGATATTTGCTTCGCTATTAACCATTGCAGCCAGTCAAGGTAAGAAGACATTTCTCACCCCGCAAAATTCTTTGTACTTGTAGCAAACTCTGTTGTAACCTTTCAATACTGTATGGTCATGAATGCTTTTTTCAACTATGATAAATAATAGTTCATGACTCTAATGGCTGTTTTTTTTATAGAAAATGCTGTAACTGTGGAGTCACACCTAAGCATTGGGTCGGATAGTTACCCCGATTTCTACAGAAATGAGCCTGTGGATTACGATTGTACCTGGGACATTACTTTTGGAGCTTCAAAGGTTCAAGGTTTCGCCCTCGTAAAAAGGTACACTGTCGAATCGAAAAATGAAACCGACTACCTGTTCAAGTGTGTGCGTGCTATAGTTCCTGGAGAGGCTGCTACGTGGAGTTTAGGGACATCAGCTGATTGGGTACCAGCCAACCCACTGAAAGCGGAGGATTGCGAAGGTATTGCCAATATTTTGGCTGATCCGAACCAGGTTTCTCTCTCACTAAAAGCGAGAATTGACAAGCTGGAACAAGTGGGACAGTTTCACTGCCTCCTATGGGATTCTGACAAGTTGTACCTCTCTCCGGTGCAAGCGATTGGAGAGCCCAAAGGTAAGACTTTCCATTTCTGTTAGTCTGTTAGCAGTTTTATGGTGAATTCTATTCTGGAGGTGATTATTTCTTTATAACCTCCTCACACCCCTGCTTTATGATGTAAATGCTAGAATCCATAAATTGCTCAAGCAAAACTTCTGGGATTAAACAGCGGGTGGAGCGCAGAGCCCTGCCCTGGCAAAACTTTTAAATGCCTCAATCACCGAACACAGACTACACCATCTGCTATGCCTAATCAAAAATATCATGGCTGTGAGTACTGCAGTTTGTAAACGTTACAACTAAAAAAGTCTGTGTTCATCCGTTGCGGATACACGGTACCGGGGATTATGGTAGAATGCTAGTAATCCTGATTAGCGCAACATACCGGCTACCTTGGCCTGGATTATCCTTATAGGAATGCCCTGTCTGTTGTATACCAGGTGTTATCAGTCGAATGATATACAGCTCCAATCCTTTTTATGTCTCCGTGAGAGTGGCTGTCAGCAGTGGCTCAATGTCCCGTTGTCCCAATGGTAGATACATACTGTATTACCATACTTGGCTTATACTCTACCGGCACTGTTTCAAACCTAGACATATATTAAATGGTGTTGCGAGGGCAGTATTTACCTCTCTATTATTGTCACATATAGGTAGGGAAGGCCCTGGGCTCAGACATGTGTTTTCGCTAAAGAAGCACTACATGGCTATTTACTCACTAATTTCTGATCATTTCTGTCCACGACTTGATTGCTTACTTCTGCTAGTTTGTGACTAGCTTATAGTATGGGGAAGGCCAGTCACTCGCGATGACTGGTCTTCGGGTCAATCCATAAACCAATCCTTCACTGGATCAAATCCAATTAGCTCCTATTTACTTCACCGATAAGCACTCAATCACATTTCCCGATATTTACTATTGGCACTTTACTGGTAAAGTGATCAGTCTGCATTAATCGAAAGGTCTCAAACCAAAAATGAGAAAACTTTTTTTCAAAAATGTTCTAAATACATTATGTTTAAAGAGCTAATACAGGGACCTCTCGATTTGAATCATCTCAATTCAGGATATATCAATTCAAGGGATCCTTACAATCAAAATAGGGTTCCACTGGAGGATACTTTGCAATCAGAGCCATGCTTTACTCACAAAAATTGTGTACTCTTGTACATGAGCTACTAACCCAAGAATACATAAAAGTGTGAATGATGAAAATTATAAAATTTTGGAAAGCAGGACTCATCCGTTACGAATTTAGTATACACCACTACACGACAATGTTACCTCCTTATCTGCAGATGCTCCGAAGAACTTGAAGATGAATGTCGAACCAACGGCTGAGGTCACAGTGGGAGACAGCATTGCATCCACTTGCACGTCTGAAGGAGGCAGCCCCGCATCAGTCTTTGAATACGGTAAGTCACCCACCCATTCTCAGCACCCCAAAGTCCACGTACAGTCAGCCTTGGGGCCCTCCCTGTGAGCTGGGTGACCGGACCAAGTAGTACGTGACTATCGCGTACTGAGGCTTTGAAGCAGGTCGTTCATATGTACTATTTTAATTTGTGTATGTATTATAAATATTTTTATTTCCCTGGTGTTGCAGAAAAATGCATAAAGTTTTTTTTGCTCATGACAATAAGCTGTTGAGCAGATGCCACTAGCAGACAAGGCTTTATCTTCTTTAATGCTCTCACATGCTGCTCACAAGAGTCATGTAATCAATACTTCAGCTCAGCCGATTCATAATGCCACATTTATTATAGTGGGACCTGCTTATTTAACATGCTCTAGTGGGCCTGAATTGCAGCGTCTGGCTACATTACACGATTGAACTTTTGTGTGAAAAAAATGAACAGGTGGATCTCAGCGTTATGCGCTCACAAAAGAAACAGCGATGGGAATACTTTTGAAACAATGTGAGCAATAAAACTAATGCTACCGTTTAGTTTAGTTTCCCGGAATCTCATAAAGTGGAATGAGATAAATACGTATGACAATACACTCATATCAATTTGACGGACGGCTACCAATTGGTGGTCATTGCAGCTGGCAACTTTTGCAGAGTTCGGGCCAGATGCGATTCGTAAAGCATCATATAGACTAGATCACATTTTTTCAGTCTTTGAAGTACTAAGGTTTTACTACTTCAAACGACTCAGCAAACTCCTAGAGCGTCACGAAAAGCGGAGATATCATACACGGCTGTATAATAATTCCCTAAAACCCCAGCTACGCCGTTTCACTTACCGATGTGGTTTATACAGTCAAGGCCCCAGAATTTCGGTTTTCAAAACTCAGTATGGTGGCATTGAACAGTAGAGAAGGTACCATGTTTTGATAACGCACATGCCTTCGTCTGCAGGTATCACGGATGAGAACGGCGACGAGGAGACCATCACAGAAGGCGAGTCGAGAGAGATAACTCGGGAAGACAATGGTAAAAAACTGTACTGCAGGGATACTTCTCACCCTAACTATTATAACAAGCAGAACACAGTAGCTGAAACAACCATCAGGGCATTCTGTAAGTAATGAGTACCTAAGTATACCTACTGGGTACTTGAGCGGAACATACATGCAGCATGTAAAGTAGCTCAGCGGTGAGAACATTTGGCACAAAGTTCTGTCATCTCGGTTCTGGCTCGTCTAAGATTGAGGGGCAGTGGTGGCACTGTCTCCCATGAGCCTGGGTTCTGTAGAAAGATTTGGGTTGCTCCATCGCCTTTACTAGTGTTTTCGGAGCACAGCTCTCATGTAACACGTTCAGATCTCCTGTAAGCATCACTATCAATCACCTCGGCTCCAGCTGCGTGTCATGAGTATTATAATCGCCCAACGGTTCATCCTCGTTGATTTACATGATCAGCAGTCAATCACCGCGGATCATATTGAGACGAGATTAGTGATCCCAACTGGACGCACTGGATATCCGAATGTGGTGATAGCCGGACTTTATGTCTCTCTATATTACTATATGTAGGATCTTTTACGAATCCCAATTTACAAATTCTCAAGCCACGGTGCAATGACATCTGATTCCAGGATAGCATGTTTATAACATCGCAGTCTTCGCAGGGCTTCTCATGCTAAAAAGACCAAGTATTAGGGTACCAGTTTAGGTATTCGTGAGATTAGGTAGTTGCTGTACTGTTTCACTGGGGTCTCATCATTTTAGATCTGGAAGAGCCTGAAGGACGTCAAGTGAATGTTACTCAAAATCCAAAGTTCTCAGTTAAGCTGACTTGTGGAACAGAGTCCAACCTTCCAGAAAATGTCACGCTAATGTACAAGTGGTTTGAAGTAAGTATCATGGAATAAGCGTCGACGAACAACTCACCAACCACTATCCACTGCCTGATGGGAAGGTTGTTGAGCCACGGGCTAAGGGAGCCTACCCGTCTTGAATAGGTGCAGAGATAACGAATGTATCCGGGTCACTGATGCTGACTCACGTCCCATCTGAGATTCGATAACCATTCAATTTAAAAGATGACCGGCTTTCAAGACACTTTGGTGCTATGGTATACTGTATAGATCAATGGAAATGCCAGTTGAATGCTATTTTACATGTAGATGCCGTGTTTCAGTTTCTCAGTTCTCTGAATTTGTGGTTTATGGTTTACTGCACTAATTTTACAAATCATGCCTTTCATCTTATGCAGGGTCATGGTGATGATGCAAAGCAGATCGATTTGGAAAGCGACATAAATCTGGTGATATCGAGTCCCGAGAATGAAACCACGAACAGTTTACTAGTCAGCTGCCTTGCATATACCTCAGACAGTCAGCAAGGTAAGGAACCTGTTACCCTGTTTTTCAGGTAAAACTTTGACGGACTCTTCTGTTTACACTCCTTGAACTCCACAGAGTTTAGTTTGGTATTGAATGTGGAATACTTACAAAACATGAAGTTTGGGTACTTTTAACAGAAGTACTGGCCGGCACCCAGACTGTCTACCAAAATATAGATCAAATGTGTCCTGTGCTAAGCTTCTTTTTCAAAGATATTGTACCAGTTGTAGCATTGTTATAGCAAAAGCTTCAGTGTGATAAACTATAGATCACTCTTATGCTGTGCGCGCCATGGTTTTAACATCTTGGGCTTGGTGCTTACGAGTGATTTGATGTTAATTTTCACTTCCAATCGATGTACCAGCACGCCTCACAGTTCAGTGACAGGCATCTCCCAACGCTGATCGCCCTGCCTATTATTGTGTTGTCCTGTCAATGTAGTAGTAATTCTCTCCATATTTCAGAGAGGAACATAAACGAAGGTAACTTGACTTCTAGCGTGCAATCCCCGTGTCTGTCTCCCAGACTTCTCCACCTTTGACTCATATTGAGATGAGAACTGAAATTGAAGTCAAAGGTTGAGCGGGAAGGGCCAACCTCATAGTCTTGTGTAGTTCTGCGATAACTTAATTGCATCAGCATGTGACATGCTCTATTAGTTCATATACGCTGTTACGGATTTACAATGATGCGTGAGCGCCACCCTCAACTAAATAATACCCATGCTGATGCAAGCACTATATCTCTCTCTCTCTATCCTTGCCCCCTGGTTTCGCTTTGCGCACAGCAGGCATAAACTGTCAGTGTGCTTGAGGAGACTGAAGCTGAGTAGTGCATAGGCTTGTCTATCCCACCGCGATACCTCCATGCAAACACAGCTGTATATTAAACCATCTGGTTCGTTTCTGTCACCCACGGAGTTATTCATCCTGTCTATAGTGTGGATGATAACTCCATGCTGGCAACCTTATTGCGTTTAGCCATAATGTTCGGGAGATTTCATATACATGTAATGTTAGTCAACTTCGCGTTATTAACCTAACAGGCAATACCAGTAGTGTGAATAACACCAACACCAATGCAACACAGAATGCATATACTCTAACTCTACCAGGTAATAGTTTCCAACCTGTCAATGTAAATGGCCTAAAAATTGCATGTCGTTTGTATGACAGCATGCAATACATAATGCGCTTACACTCGTTTCCTGTGAAGAGTTGGTGTGCCCTTCCTGTTTAAATTCAACTACGTGCATTTGCATGTAAAAATTGGTTGCGTCACAATTGAGATGAGCTTAAATTGTAAGAAACTTGCAAATTTAGTGAAAAAATTGATTGCGTTTTGCATGGAACCTCAACTGTGCCGTGATCATGGACACATGTGTGGGAATCAGGTTTAGGCATATATGTCTCAACAACCGTGTTTCAATCGAGGTTTGTTTTTAGAGGTGCGTCTGAATTTCCGCGTCCTGTGGGATGATGAGGCAGACCCGATGACCACAGTGGCTCCCGTGAAGCCAACAGAGAAACCTGTGGTACCAGCCGGCTCATCAGATGATGAAAAGGACACGATGGACTACACGATTCTCATCATAGTGGTTGTGGTCGTCGTAGTAGTGATCCTAGTCATTGTTATCATCGTCGTGGTGGTAAAAAAGAAACGCGCAGCTGGTGAGTGACAGCAGCTTCTCAGACTTTCTTTGTGGTTTTTCCTATGCCCACACTGAGTTTATTCAAGAGTTCTGTATGCCCCAGGGTTCAGGCAACACGTGGCGATTGATCTTCGGCCGCTTGGCTCTTCAACAAGCCTGGTCTTAGGTTGGCACTGCGCCCATAGCGCGCAGATTAGTTTTCACAAAGCTGGTTGAGTACTAACCGCTCATCGCACTCGCCGCTGTAACCTAGCACAGCGTGGCTCATTGTACATGCGATGATATGCTACCCATTACTGTAGCCCAGCCCGCAACAATCTGAACCTGAAAATGAAACCAGGAGCGGAATGCCGGTGGTAGGTGATTAAGTGTTGAATGAGCTGAACTAGGTAGTGGACTCTACTCCATGCGGGTCTAAATGATGTTAATCTACAATTCAAAATAAGACCTTCACAAGATGATAATGGCTTATTATCACTCATAACCAGACCATGACTGGGTTTGTGTCTGAAGCTCAGACTGGCTCACACTGGCTCACACTTCATACCGAGTGATGTACTTGCCATAACATGAAAGCTGCTATGAAAATATCCGCCCTGCCTCGCCCTCGCTGCCTCCTGCCATTCAGTTTGAAGTTATCTTCCAATATGGCATCGCTTTGGAGGCTGCAAAAGATCTAGAGGGCAAAGTACGAGCAGGTTTTTGTGTAACACCTGAACACGAATGCTATAATCGCCTCCACCGATGACCTTTTGTCAAACAATGCTTCTAGTATCCACCCAATTTTGAATAGAATCGCCAAGCTTTTGCTAACTCTTGTAGTCTGTAGGGCATTTTGTCACACGCACACACGCATACGCAGCACTCTTGCTGATTAAAAGAAAATTAGCTGCCGATTATGTAAAGTTTTCTTGTAATAGCTGTATGGTGATATATCCTGTGAATTGATCTCCATATTGAGCTAGTTTAGCGCCCCAGTCCCAAAAGCCTTCTCAAATCCATGCCATCTAATAAGTCAGCATGGCCAGACCAAAGTCTCCATCAAGACTTTTCACGCTAAACTATGCCACCCAGTAACTCTCCATACCCAGTCAAAGGCTCTACCAATCTATGCTAACCAATAACTCTTTATACCAGGTCAAAAGCTTCATCCAGGGCCCACCATGGGACGAAAGTGTCGACCAAACTCTATATCAGGTCAAAAGTCTCCAGCAATATGTGCTAACCAATTCCTCCAGTCCCACCTCATCTCGATCACTGCCCATAGTTATTGGGCTAGCCTCACTCTGCATTATCAGGGGGTTTGTCTGAGTATCATCGCTGTCTTTTATCCTTAGCTAGTTTCACCAGCACCAGTTGAAAGCCTCCACAAAAATCTTACCACCCAATAGTTCTCCATGGCCAGACCAAAGCC
>Ga0224511_10000217_pt1 | contig 23428 bp, 12 predicted proteins | sample SF_May12_sed_USG_2_FD_169988 | JGI IMG/M metagenome (GOLD analysis project Ga0224511, IMG submission 169988) | Sediment microbial communities from San Francisco Bay, California, United States - SF_May12_sed_USGS_8_1 | ecosystem: Environmental > Aquatic > Marine > Sediment | place: USA...
TACTCAAAAACAAAGGTTGCAACCCCATTTTTTCTTTCTTTATTTGAACTAAGCATACTTTAAACTACAAATTGGGCGAAAATAAAAAAAATTCTTGGTAGGAATCTTACTGTAGAAATCGTCTTTAACTAGAAAAAATGTTTTAATGTATTCTAATGGCGCTTTATAGGGGTTTAAACAAATATCGTGCTTACCCAAAGCAGCCGTGGTGGTCGTATTTATGTCATTTACATTGTGCGGCAGGATTATATATAATTTATCATCGATATTTATTTTTTAATTTGTCAACATATATGACATTAGTTATTTACTCCTTTAAATATCATATTAATTTTTCTACTACGTAGCAAACTAATACAGTTTTACGTTTGCTTTAATATTTTACCGGAAGGTGATCCAATCCATTATTGAGGCAATATTACGATTTTTATACTTAATATATCAGCAAAAACTGAAATATGTGCACCATAAAATGTACCTAACAATACATATATGTTTATGTTGTAGCTTCTGACCTTACTATCACCCCAGAAACTTCACTATGTTCACAAAGGTATGCAGCCTCCAATTAATACCTCGTATTATCAGTGTGCAATAAAATTCAGAAATGTACAACCCATATTATCAATTTTTTTAAGTATGATTTTATTTAAAAATAATTTGTATATGTATTGATGTTCGCCTGTCAATTGTATTATTTAAATCAGAAGCCTATGCTATTAATGAATTGGTTAACCGACCGTAAACGCGGATTTGATGATTAGGGTTTATACAAATGTAGTAAGATATAAACAATGGCGGTCATTTTAAATCAAAATTGATATATCTCCTTTGGAAGAACTAGACAATTTACCCCAACCCCTAACTGATACTCGACCGACATTCATCTGATTTTCATCATTACCCAATTGATAGTCAACTTACCCTTTATTTGCCATTTTGATATTTAAGTTCTAAGAATTTAATCTTTTATTCTACTTAATTTACTGCTGATGTTTTAAGTTCACTAGGTTATAGGTCAGAGTTACATGGGCCACGATGCGATTAACAATGATTAAACAGTTTCTACTTAACAACTTACAAACTATTGATTAAAAGACACAAAACCCAAACATTCACGATGTCACGCCACCATGTCATACCACTTCTAAAATGTGTATTTTTAACAGGCTTCTTGTACATATTTATCACCCTTCTATCAATAACACTTTTCGACAGATGGCGTCATGGGGGGCATATGTGTCGTTCGACAATTCTGGATTTTCTTTTACGGAGCACAAACAAGCATTAATTCGCGTTAAGATAAAGATTACTTCTAAATAGATCTATAAAATAACTTTGGCTCAGTGTACAGTTGACTCTTATTTTAATCGTTTTTATTCCCAACGTTAAACTTTGTTAAACTACCTTCAAAAATTATCATTAGGTAGAGTTATCAGATGAAAGATGTAAATTAAACTGAAGAAAAGAAAAGCCACCAGGAAGCATATACTGCATGGCAAAACAGAAGCCTCGGTTTTATTGAAGCTGATTGATCAGTGGTTATGACATATGTCACATCATTGAATTGGTGTTGAATAATTAGTTGAGTGCTAAGTTGTTGCGACAAGTTAAGTAGTACCGAGCCTAAACAAGGCGAATCTTTTACACTGAATCTCGCCATAGATCCATCTCATTGGCCCATGCCAACGCATGCATACGCGATTGGTCTATGCTGTAGGCATCAGAATAATGGATATGCAGCGGTTCTAATGTAAACAATATCATTTATCGTGACAGACATAGTAACTTCATTTACATTATCAATACATTAACATATTTTCTTAATCAAATGGCATTATATACAATAAGAGACGTGAGTGTTTTTCGTCACTCAGATGTGCTAGGCACGATAATTCCCTGATCAAACAAAACGTCGCATTTCATTTCTCTTGATAATGCACCATGATAATAAGAAGGAGATTAAACTGTAAGGCTGAAACCCCCACCCCTTGCGCCCTCCTTTTTTAATTAAGTCTAAATAATGCGTTGGTTCCGGCTTTATGCCATACTATAATAGAAACCTCATTTTAATTGTTTTAATATGATATAATGATCTAATCATGTAATTTAAGTCTTTTCCCTTTCATCAGTTTTTTATTAATTTCATTTATATGCACAAGCGAAGCGGGCGCGCATCGAAATAATTTGTTTATACCTTTAATGTTATTTTTCGTATTTCATGATGAAAATTACATGTTTTATTTCATTGTCAAATTGCAAGTATTGATACTGAATACTACAAGCCAAAATGGGATGGGGGTACCCTCACCAACTTCATAGACAAGTACATAACACATATGTACATAATATGTATACTTTTAAGACCAAAACACATATATTGCTCTTCTTCTTCAGGTTTAAAGAAATATTTGCAATTTCGTGAAATAATGGCTGTCACAAACCGTCAATAAATGTAATACACATAATTAAAATCCTATCTTTTAAATGTTAGACTGTTTAGAGGCATTGAGTATGTTATGCTTGAATTAACACACGTTCACGTCTTGTTTCGCAACTCACATTTTGCTCACGGCTTCAACTTCAATGTGAATGAACCGGTGCGCATTGAGGTTAAGGTTTTCGTCGATTTCGCACCCGCCCTACTAAACTACACTTCCCCTACCTTAAAAATATATTATTCACCTAAATATGAAATTTGTCTTTACCTATATATACACATTTAATTAATGACATCAATATAACTTAACTGAATGAGTATTACAGTTTCCATTAATATTTTAAGAACACTATACAGTGGCGGTCCCAGGATTTGACCTTAGGGGGGGCGTGGACTTTGTCAACGTAATTGAAAGACTTAGTGTTGAAGGTTGAAGTAAACGTCGTTTTATCGTGTTTTGGCCATATTTCTATTAAAATTATGCTTACAATTTATCGCGAGCTTAGTGAGCGAAGAAAAAATATAGAACAAATAGCGTTTCGGGCATAAAAAAAATCATAGGTCCGCGGCCGTTAGGGATCCGCTAGTGCTATACATGCTGCATTGTAGAGCTGTCATCTGGAGGGGTCAGAAACGGGACACTGGTGGATCTGGACCTCACATTCGGAGTAAAATATCTTTAATAACCTGCATGATGTCGTCGTCAGTCTTGTCCTGGTCGATGTTGGTAAAGGTGTTTTAAGGTTCGTCGTTGGATGTCCATGCTGGACCTTCGCTGTCCCGAGGCGATGACATATACCATTTAGTAGTTAACCTCTAGCATCCGCACAAAGGGGTTGGTGGATGGTCGAATGGGCTAGCCTGGCATGATGGCTTGAAAGCGTAGAAGTAGCTCAGCACGCGATGGAATGTGATGACTTTTTCTAAGGATCAGTGATGTGCAGATTCCCTTGGTCGGGGGTCAAACTCTGCCAGTTCGCAGGGGGGGGGGTCATGTCTGGCTGTTATAAAATAAAACTGAAGAATGTTTAACCGATGTCCAATCACTGCAACAAAGGAAGAAGTGGCATTATACAGCAGCGCACGAGCGGGGGTCTTTAATGAGCCAGTGGGCAGGATGAGTGTTAGAATATTCGGCATGGAGGAAGTCGAATATCTTTATAACATGATAAGGTGTTCGAAGAAGTTCATGAAAGACGGGCAATATAGGTTTGTGTTGTCATCTTGTCGTTTTGTGGCCGTGTAGGGACTAGGGTGTCGTCTTCAAAGAGACAGGTGATGGTGACAGAAGATCGTCGAAGTGGTGAAGGTGTGTAAGGTCGTTGTTCATTAACAAAGGGAGGTTGTAGCAAATATATAGAGAAAATGAGGGTCTTGTCAATGTTCAAAACGTCCGAAGTATCTGCAAGAAGTAAGTTATCCTCTTCCCAGCTACCAGGGAAAGTTCTGTGTTTTCAGGCAGACATGTCAGAAACCTCATTACTTTAGAACGTACTGTATGAGTTTAATGTACTGAGGGTTCATGTTGCACTTAATGATTTTGTCTTCTATTTGTGTTGTAAATATTGCACCTGTGGAGTCCATGGTTACATGACGGATGGTGTATCCTGGCCTCCTGTTTGGTCTAGACATCGATGTATCCAGTACCCTACACCTAATGTCCCACACTTTAAGTGTCCCCTGCTTCCTTGCCATGATGGTCATATCATAAGTCGCCTCATGAGATTTGCCTCGTCCAAGTAATAAGGCGCCCTTTATCGTACTCATGTAGTAAATAAGGGTTGTTGGTACAATATATCAAATTATCTGTTGCCAGAAGTCTAGACGGCATCCTGTCATGCTGTTTAGGATGATTGGTCCTCACGTGCTGCCGTAGATCGTAGCTGTACTTGACCTCGTTGCCGTTGGTGCACCAGAGGCAGGAGAAACGCAGGAACCTGTGGCTCAGGAGTTCCGGACTCGACCGGAATACTCCTCTAAAGACATCACAGGGGATGGCTGCAACCGAGAGGTAGCAGTGGTGAGTGAATCAGACAATTAGTTGACCTTGCTGCATATATTTAAGTTGAAATTAAATATTATAGACTTTTTTGTATGTTGCATAACTGTTCACATCGCCCTTATTTCACATTTCTCAAACTTTGTCGCAGTGTTTGCAAAAAACAACGTATCAATGATGTTACAAATTGACGACTCAACTTATTTCAGAAGGTTGTTACGAGACCTATCTAAGGATACGCGCACAGCTGAACAACACAGCACTAGGCTGTGGTACGGCGAACGCGAATTCATCTAGCGCGGGCTGACTAATTCATAACTAGTAACTTTCATTTATTTGTTTTTCATATAACATTATTAAAAACAGTTGTTAACTTAAGTTTGAGCACATATATGATAGCTTTTGTATCAGATGATTGTATGCCATTTAAAGTACCCCCCCCCCTTTGTCTCAACTAGCCAGCAAGTGTCTAATTCTTAATAAAAATCATATAGTCATAACATTTATTGTAACCTTGTTAATGCACATGCATTTCCACATGTATGCAGAAAGTAGTAGTAGATGTAGATCTTATCATAACTGATAAAAAACAATATCAATTTAAACATCAACATTTATTACATATCATAAATAAACAAACAGTAACATTTAACACAAATGCAATAATATATTTTTAAAACATTTAGGGTTATTCTTGGAGAAATAATTTTAAGAAATCTAAAATTAAAATAATAATATAAAAATCTAAAAACATTTTCTGAATATCTGTTACGTCTTGTTGTTCTGCGTGTTTTGTGCTTACAGCTCAAAGCATACAAATCTTCTCACCCAATTATGTATTCGTAACGAACCGATATGTTTAATTGTGTTAACTAATACTAGTTTTAATGTTAAAGTAAAAAGGCAACTAAAATGTGTACAGCAAACCGTTCCACACTCACTCGACAACGCGCAAATAATACGTTTGAAAAGCAATGGATAGTTCCTCACATTTTCATGCTCCTCCCCAAGCGGCATATTGTTTTTGATCGTGTGATAAGGTTTATCATAAACAGGAAGTATGCTATCTTTTGTATTTTCTAGGTCAGAATGTCGGCTGACAATATAATCCTAATATATTGGATTAAAATTGACCATGTACAGTTATAAATAATTATGACTGACAGATGTGGAACTATCCATTGCATTTATAATGCATGTCATCTGTAAAGATAAAGACCAAACAACACATTTTTCATATCGTAATATTAACTTTGGTATGATACATACTTTGCAAACGTTCGCTCGTACCTCTTGTCAAGTTTTGTCTATGCGTCATGCTGTTCGTTTATGTCTTATCAGAAAATTATTAATAAGACACGTGCTGTGTGGTCCTTTTATCATTTAATGGGCCGATTTTAATCCTATATCATTGAAAGTTAAAATAGCAATGTCACTGATAAAACACTTGGTTACTTATAAAATGCATTGTTCATTGTTTTAATCACTACGATATGGCGTTAAACGTTTTGTCCGATATAAAGAAAATACTGTTACCCACATGATCAATATGAAAACACATTAATTAAAAGCTAAAAGTGTGCAAACATGCAACGCGTTGTGTGTTCACCAGAAGTGTCAAAGTTGATCTTTGGTAATGATTACAATCTTCAAAACGTGTGTTCTCTTTATTATTTACACATACATGTACACTTAATAAATTTTAACCGTGTGCACTTTTGTTAATGCAGTCACTTATCTTCTTTCATTTTGAACTGATATTTCAACATGTCTTTGAGCATAGTGTATTTCTTTTAAATCCTTTAAAACAATATTTCGCAGATGTAATTCGCAACCCCTGCCGCTATCGATGTCAACGCAATGCATATGAAAATGATTTTTTTTCACAAATAACCCTGTTCTGTAGGAATCCTGCTGGTTAAAAAAGGTTGATCTATCCAAAATCACAATACATTGACTAGCACCAATTTCTTTTGACTAGTACTAAGTGTATTTTTTAAGAAACTGGTGTTTTTTTGGTACCATCAGTGGATTTGAAACAATAGAGTTTATTCTGTTTTGTAAGAGATGATAAATTTTAAAACGCCATTGATGTAAAACATTGTTATTCTGTAAATCATTGGCGTCAACGCCTTCTCTTATACACCATTGTTTACTATATTTAAGAAATTCACACTGTTATGTAATAATTATGTACGCATCCAAACAATAACGCTTTAAGGGCACCATAACTAACCATCTCGTACAAAACAGAAACATAAAATAAAATTATTTATTGTCTTACGAATTACAAAGAGTATTGCTGTTATGCGTAATGGACTTTTGCCAAATGTCGCCTATTTAATTTTGCACTCTTACATTTTACAAGAAACTCTGCTGTGATTGACGTTTTGCTGTTGCATTTTTATGTAGAGACTACATGTTTTTTTAAATTAGCTTCAAATATCTTAAGTAAACTCAAATTATTAATTATTCATACCCGTACACATGTCATACTTCAAAGTAAAACCACAAGCAAAGTCGAATGTTTATTGCTTCCCAACAATCACTGATTTGTCGAACAATTTGGCAGTTGCATATTGAAACATGGTACATGTACATAAATACGAGGGATGATCCAGAATCTGACGCAGTTCTCTTATTGTTCCATTTATACGGAACTACCTTTACAGACCTTTAAACGGTATAACGACACTATAATAGTACATAGAAAACTAGTCTTATCCGGGAACTTGACCTTAATATTGTGTTATGAAAACAAACTGCTTTCAGTAGGGCATGCTTTAATCCTTTTAAAAAGATTATTTCAGTGGATATTTAAACAAGCGCCGGTGGTGTAAGGGATAAGACACCGGGTTTATCTTATGTTTTTAGATCTTGTGAAGTCACTTTGGGCGTGGGTTCGAATCCTTAAATCGGGTTTTGATAAGGGGTGTTTTTCTAGATATATTTTATTGTATATCTTTAACTCTAACAACTTTTTTTAAAAATAATTAAAAAAATACAAGACAACAATTACGTATTTAACAGTAAACGTTTTTCAATCGCACAAAAATTCATAAATTAGATTTAAGAATTTTCACAACATAGACATTTATTAAATGACGACTTCGTTTAAGTGATGCCATCTCTCAAGTGCTGTATTTTGTCTGACTTCAAAATAGGTTTGTAAATTCATGTATACAACTCACCTTGTGTTCCTCGAATAAGCCGGTGAATCATGTGAAACACATTGAACAGATTAAGCAATTATCGTTTTTGCTTAATTTTGTTCAGTTTAGGTTAATACAACAGAAACCCAATATTTGTGTTAGAAAACGCCTTTGTTTACAGCTGGTCATAAAGCAAATAGTAAACGATAAAAAATATATAAATTACTATGTATGAAAATACGACTTCAAGCAGGATTCGAACCATCGAACCTCAGTGTTCAAAAGAAAAGTTTTCTTGCACTCTACCCAATTCACCACCGCTGCGTTGCCTCTGTCGTTGGCAAACAGTTCGTATTATAATGTTTATCCTGTAAACTGCTAAACGAATTTTAGATGTCCCAGATTTTTCCCCAATACAAACTGTTTACAAACAAGCGTATGGGACTAAGTATCGTTGGACGACTATAGCTATGCATACAAAATCGCCATGCCAATAGCATACTACCAATGCAAACAAATGATGAACAATTATTTACTTTTCATTTCATTACAGATGAGTTGGAGATTTAATATACTTAAAAATGCAATTGGGTATACTAGTAATTGTTTTTCTCATTTCCTTGATAACAACGCTAACACATCAGGTGTTAGTTAGGTGTCAGTTAGAGTATGTGTGCTTAAAGTAATGGTGCATAGTGTATAGTACGTTTAATTGACACAAACTCCATCATTGTCACATAAAGCGGATTTGGACACGGTACATAAATTTTATGTAAAATAAATGATGATAAACTAGTTCTACCTGTTTTATGCCTTGTTGACGAGTCTGTCAACAAAAGGAAGAGAACATTCTTTCTTGTGACATTTTTGTGTTTTTACTTTAGCATGTGCTTATATTTCTATCTGATCGATGAATTTTATTAAATAGTTTCGCCGACGCTCGCTCTTGGTTACTGTTTCAACATTCAAAAATGTATTTTGTCTGTGATTGATTTTTTATATTTGAAGTGTCGTTGTTGTTTTAATAATATTTGTCTGAGTATTTTGATAGTAATTTTGAGATGTCATTTATTGCACAACATGCTTACAGGATCAATACTATTGAGCTATATTTGATTGTTTAATGTCTGAACATGCAACTTAGTGCAACAGATAGTCTTTAAGCAGAATATGGATAAACCAAACATCCAATTGTTTTCATACGTACTGGCAGTTGTTAATTAGAAAATATTCATATGTAAATATTGGAAGAAACACTAAAGGCTTCCGTAGAAGATACACGGACTATCATGTTGACTATCATGAAAACAGAATGAGATAAAATATTGATGGTGCTTTACCTTACAATTATGTATTAAATAAAGCATGCAACGAAAACAACCGACGCCACATTTGCTGGTTATGATATTTTTTACCCAAGGAAGCATTTTGTTTTTTTTTTAATAATCTTTATTTTCATGTATCGATTTGATATGTTTTTGTGCCAAATTAAATTGGACAAAGTAAATGTTATAAGAAAAAGACAATGATAGTGTTGATCTTTTCTTCTAATCATATTGTCTTAGTTACCAAAATCACATTCTAGTTAAACAAAGAGCAGAGCAGATAACGTGTTCGCCTCACTTAAAATGACCAGTATCATTGCACATGCACGTTGCTAAATACAATATTTGAAGGAAAAACAACAAAACCTTAAGACGTTTCCTTAGATAAATTAAATGCAAATGTGTATCTGAATATAGGTTATATAAAATAGCAAAGTTGACGAGGAGCCATATTAAGCTGCTACTGTGGATTCAATTTGTTTACCAGCAAAACATTTTTATCAACAATTACTAGAAGTGTGCAAACATGTAACAATGGTAATTACAAATATAAAACATTCGTCTCCATATGTCCTAATTCAAATATTTGTTCTAACCGTTATAATGCAAAACAATAATACCAAATGCAAACAATAACTTCATTTAATTAATTGTGCAACCGAGTTTGTGATTTTTCTTGAGAGCAATTCTACGAAACAACAAAATCAATAGAACCAAAGGACCCAAAGTATAACATCACAGTGCATGGCAACCAGAGAAGAGCACTGGACATTTGTTGTACATGTAATAATTATGATTTATGCTGTATTACGAAAGATGTGTGAACCGTTTTCTTAACTGTGTTAGTTGTAGTGTTACTTTTTTAATATTTTCAAAGGGAGTTCCTCTTGTTGTATACAACACTTCTGATAGTTTTTTTTCCTGGGTAATGTGTTGGTTGTTTATCTTGTAATATCAAATAATATTAAAACAAACACACCATATCAATGTTATTCACGAAGTGAGCAGATGGGGCAGCGAAGCTGGTTAATTTTATTTCTTTAAGTTGCATTATGCAAATCATTTACGAAAGCAAAAGCATGCAAGAAGTATTTTTGGACTTGCAGATATAAACGAGACTAGGTTATTTCTACAATTTATTTGAACAACACTAGCTAACATTTTATTTGCATGGCAGAGGAATCTTTCCCCACAAACAGTAATATCTGTATAATTATTTTGATAGTTAAAAAAGCCTTTAAATTTGCTGTTAGTTTCAATGTTATCGACATTACAAATGGTTAAAGCATAAATAGACAATTTGTGATTTAATGGTTTCTGTTTATTATAACAAACAAAGGCAGAAAAGACAAAATAGTAGTCTGCACACCGTGTTCGAACCACACAATGCGTATGGTAATCATAGGATGTTTAGACTCTAAAAGAGGGAGTGCAAACATAGACATGTGGGAGATTTAGCCCGTCAGCCCGTCAGATAATGTATTAAGTTATTTATAGAATGTACTTCTTTACTTGTCCTATGTCTATATAATTTAAACATCTTAAAACAAGAAAATCACCGTCAAAATTCAGATTCTAAGAGCATAATACTTTATCTCGACCACAAAACAAAATACACAGGGGGGGGGGGGTTAAACGATAACACATACGTTTGCGTCACTTTAGGAATCGCTTAATTTTAGCTGACCAAACATAAAACTAATGTCTAGTCATTTTATTATAGTCGTTTGATATATAAAATGAGGTTAGTAGCTTAAATATAATACCATTGTTATTGAAAATAGTGATGTCTATTTTCCATAATAATATTTTAAAGTATTTATATACATGTATATTAGGATTTCATTTTACAATGATAGAACGAATCGGGATTTACACCTGTACAAAGATGAGTGTCCGTATTTTGCAACACTGTTACATGTATACAGGTTGATGGCATCTAAATGGACATGACGGTCATCAGCGAGAGCAGAACGATCCCGATGACCGCTGTTATCTGGGTAGCGGTGCTGCACGTAGATTGAACGTTGACGGTAAGCGCTACTTTTCCATGTCCTGTGACTGTATTTGTCGCTGTGATGTCGACGTTGTAGCTAGCTTTGGTTGCGGCATTAACAGCCGCACTCGTTGTCAGAACACCGGCAGAGCTGATGGCGAAAGACGTCGAGTCTGTGCCTGAAATACAATGTTTGCTGTCACACAACTTACACACTTTAAAATCGTTTACATGTACATTTGACCAAATATTCATACACTATTTTAACGATTTTGACAAACCTAATACTCACTTCAAATCATTATAAAAGTACAATAGATGTTGAATTAAAGTCAAACAATTGACTTAACCCTTGACATAAACAATGTTATACTGCATATAATAGGGGGTTTACTTTCATACCTGCAGTAGTATATGTTGGCGTTCCAGACCCTGTGTTTCCTGGCGGGATTGTGTATGTTCCAACAGTTGTTCCTTAACAAATTATAGTTGTTTTAATAATATAAATTAAAAAGATGTTCGAAGAAAGGATGTTGTAAACAATGTAGATATGTCAAGTTTAAGGACACTATGACAAAATGGCCTGTACAAAAACCAACACACAGAACAACACAAACACACGTTTTTTTTGAAAAGGAGAGAAAAAAAAAAGTTGGATATTTTGTAATTCAGATTAAAAAAAATAATTAAAATCTGTTTATTACTGTTTTGTTTCTAATATCATTTTTTCGCTGTATATTTTCTGATAACATAAATACATAGACGCACAGAACAACAAGTACAAAAGCAGAGTGATGTTACTGCAAAATCGTAACCCAACAGTTATGTCAAAAAAAGCTTACATTGTTCGCATCACTCTTTCTTTGAACGTCTCTTCGATTAATATTGTTAAATGATCGTATGTTTACTGGTTGTAAATCTAGTAAAAATATTATAATAGTGAAACTTTTCAATTACCCGATGGTGACTGGTCCGGTATGCAGGCTGTGAGAGAGGTGTCCGAGAACTCGGCGACGTCTGTGATACTTAGCAATACGGTAACTGTTCCTGGTGTTTGTCCGCTTTCTGTTCCCCTGGCATTTGAAAATGCACATTGTAAATATGATCAATATTTAAACCCGGACCTGGTAGAAATTTGAAAATCTAAAGCTATCATAATGTGTCAGTTAAGTGCTTTTCTTTATATGTTATAGTAGTTGTGGTATTTTAACTCATTAAATGCATGCAACGAAGATCAATACACAATAATAAAGGTGAGTGGGTTAGTCCCTCCTTCGAAGTCAAGCGTCTGTCCTGTTGCTAGCATTACAACCCCGTTCGTGATGGTGGCGTTGGCAATCGATGACGGGTTTCCGTTTGACGCGCCGAAAGCGTATGTCACGGCGCCACTTCCAGTAGGTGTAGCCACGACCCTGAACAGAGCGCCAGTAGTCGTCTCAAGCCTGGTCACTGTTCCGTTTCCTCCTGTAGCAGTGGCGACGGTGACATCTCCAGTCCACCCAGTAATTTGCGCATCTGAATCAACATACAATTTAACGCGCAAAATGTAATGTAATTACATATTAAACATCACGGGAGGGATTTTTGTAAAAGTAGGTAATGGAAAGTAAAGAAAAGTAATAAAAGGATATAAGCACAACATTGAAATGTAGTAAATTGCACGTAGATATATAATGTTATTTGTTGTGTAGAGGACTTTACCCAGTTAGCAACGCACTGAATCACGTCGATGATGTCCTAATCCACAAGTATGCTTAAGTTTTTTTCTTTAGTTGTTCTTATTGCATCGTATGGCATGAACTATGTTCAGTAAGTCCTCATACCGGTATCTTATAAATGAACTACATAATAGTTCTAAAGCTGCAATTGTTCATTAGTACTGCTCGTTTCAAATTCTGCAAGTTCAAGAAGAATATTGATACTACGTTGGCATTAAAACTATTTTAGCAATATTATTTAATGATGTGACAAATTAGAACGTCTTCTTCAAACAAACAAAAAAGACTAGGTAACGCGGTTTTTAGCTGCATAAGTACTTTAGACGAAGTTGATTTCTTTTCTTGTTTCAGTTTGCTTAAAAAAGCATTTTAATGTCGAATTATTCATTATTGAATTAAAAAAAAGAAATTACTTGTTTTGTCATTGAAATACATTTTAGGATACTGTGTTTATAATTCATTGAACATTTAAAAGTTAAATAATAATGATAATTTTAAGCACTAACGCATTTATAAGTACTGTTAACTGGTATTTCTTGGAGCAGAAAAATTAAAGAGATGCTCAAATACAAACATCATAGTTCGATAAATATGTTTTAAATAGCTAATAACAATTATTCATCTATTAAAACATATATTTATAATATGATTCATCTTACAGTTCTTTAGTCTGTTCACTTGAAACAATTGCTATCTTAGTAAGTTCCTAGTGACAGAGCATCTATCAATGATGAAAATGTGGCAGTAACAGGCCAAATAGACAAACATGTTTCATTAGGATACATTGTATAACAACAAGAATTCGCCATAGTTAACACAAAAAGCAAGTTCATACATATTGCGAAATAAAGAATACCTAGGTTTTCCGCAGCTTTATTTAACTTATTGAAACATTCTTTTTCTTCATTTTTCAAGCCCTACCGTTGGCTAAACTAACCCACACATTACCTTGTTTACAAATTCTTTCTTAAACATCTTTTTCAATTTATATTACCAGCCTAAACAACTTACATACTACATGCTTTGTACTTAGTATTCGTGACCCAATTGCATTATTTTTTTCATAAAGGAACTTCAACTGATTTTCCTTAACTCTCACAGTAACATCCTAGCTGTGCATACTGGATTTGTATAACATAACATTGTGTTAAAATAAGAACAATAATTCATATGTTTGTTTATCATCTTTTTAATTTTAGAAGCATATCTTTCTTTTTAATTTGATTGACATAGTGTAATAGGTAATACTATACAATGAATAGTTATTTGGCTAAGAGTAAAAAAATATTGTCGTATCTTTTCAAAACAACAAACTATTACCTGTTGTCCAGCATAATAACGAGCAAACGCAAACAACGATAGCTGCCCGCAGCATTGTGTTAACTGATCCTTGTTTTACACCGCAAATTGAACAACTCACTGAATTTGCATTAAACGCGCACAGAACTCCTTTTATAGAGAATGGTAACTATTGTCAGTGTATCCATAACAAAATGCGGCAGCTTATCTCGAATATTATTACAATTCAACGTTGTTTCGTATCAGCATGACAAGCAATCACTCTGATTATTTATTTAAATTTAACCGTTTAAGAGCAAAGATAACGCTGACAACGAAAGACGGTGTTGATACCGTTTATATGGACTTACATGCATTTGGGTTAATAGAGGAATATACAATCTTTGTCCAAAACACTTTATAACCTTTTACCATCACTAGTCAACTAAAATGTATAGCAGGCATTTTAAATAATTCCAGTAATGCGATATACAAGTTTATGTTGTGCTTGTAAGGGGTCAATTAGTCGTGTAGTAGAACTGTTTAATACTGATAAACCTACGCCTTGTAGAGCTGCCACATGGTGGATTGGCTATTTTAATATAATTGTTTAAAAAACTTATAAATGCAACGATAAAAGTCAACGTTAAGCTTCTGTCGTTGTGCTAGCTGTTTGGGAAGATAAATGTTCATATTATGCAAATCCGTAGTATTAGACGTTACCCATCAGCCTAATAGAAGCTTAAAATGCATTTAATTAGTTGGTCTTGGATTTCTTCTGACAACCAAGTGTTTAGATGCACCTATGCACACATATCCTTATTACGAAAGCCCTATTTGACAGTCCTGATAATATGTATAAGTAATTAGTTGGATATCGAAATATCAACATATGTGTACTCGTTCGGGTGCGGAGTTATAATGCGCAACGTCAGGAGCGCAATATTAAGTACGCATCAGAACGAGTACATATATTTCCATATCCAACCAATAACCTTTTTATTACATACGCGTTACTATAAAAAACTTAATAACATTTATTATATAATCATCAACAAAATCTCAAAAATATTGTCTTTATTAAAACGTCAAACTAGACGCGTAAAATTTTTTCAAATTCATGAAAACATTATGACGTCATAAAAGTGCAGGACTTATTAGATTGTATGTGCGTTACGTCATGATCGTAAACAATAACAGCACGAAATAAGTTCATGTTTGTCTACACATCCGATATCATGTCTCGTGCATCTTTACACACCCGATATGAAAACGTTTGATCAGTTGCGGTCAACATAATTATAATTATATGTCAACTTTGCACATGTAATAAATAAAAGTAATTTATGTTTGTAATTCATGCATTTCTACGTATCAGCTTGACCATTTTTAAATTATGTTTTTAAATCTTAAACACATAGTCTACATGTTGTATTATTACTATATTGATCAACAGTCATTTCACGCACAATGGTTGGCATTTTTTTAATTATAGATGTTGCTTAATCCTATATGACTGTTTAATTATGGAACACCTAATATTCTGATTTTTACACTTTAAATACGCTAACATGTCTGTAACATCATGTTTTTGAAGTGGTATCGTTTGGTTTTAATGATTGTCTCAAATGTTTGATGGCATTTGTACATCTTAAATTTAAACACTGTGCATTCATTATAATATAAAAAGTTGGATTTTACAATACAAAACGTTAAGACGCTAACCCTAGGTTTTGATACATGCGTCTACGTTATGTGTTTCAAATGCGGAAATCTATTAAGTAAACAAAATTAAATAACAAATTAAAATAATTCGTTTAATACTGTGACATACAAATTAATGAAAATTTTCATTACTTTATATTCTTTGCTGAAACTCAAACACGGGTCTTTGTAATGTGTGCACTCGTTTTTTCTTAAATTTAATATATTAAATAAATCATTTATAAGTGTACACTAATTATTATTACATAATAAACTATAAGATTAAATAAAACATATCATTAAAACATTAACACTTTTTAAAAGTTAATGTTCAATATTCGTTACTTCTTGTTTGCCATATTGACATGCAATATACGGTTAAATATATAATCGGGTTTCATGCAATGATGTAAAAATTACACATTTAAAGCGTCAACAGGTCTATGAACACGTTTTGTCTAGCAAATCATAATCGATGAGTTATTATCTTTAAGAAAATATATAATGTTGTATTTGATTAGTTGTATACATGTAATGCTTACGACCCTGGATTGGTTACTGACCGCCGACTGATTGAGCTAAGGGTTCCGGCGGCGGTAAAACAAAATAGACATGAACTGTGGCGGCTGAAAAATGTCGCCCCGTACTACATCATTATCAGGGCGGGTAATCGCGCTGCTCCTGACATTTAATTCAATTGAAATCATCAACACTCATTGAGCTACATGCACACGTGTAGCGAATATAAAAGTTACCTTAAAATAAAACTTTGAAGCGAGAGAAAAATTCCGTGCAGTGTTATATGATCAGTTTTAAACGAGTATGTAGTTGGGCTGTTTGATCTGCTCCCTAGCCTTCACCATATTACTCGGCTCCCTAGCAATTCGATCAAAACATTTACATTTTCATGTTGGCATCACTAGCTTTTCCAAAACTTTTTGATCAGAGTTTTTTATGTATTATACGACTAAAGAAGGTTGGTTTTCTTTATAATACGCCAATTTTCATAACTAAATTGCAAAAAAGTGGATTTTACTCTGCACCCTGCACGAGAATTTTATCTCGCTTCGATTTTTCATTCCCGTGTAACTTTTATATTCACAAATCTTGCGGCACAACAAATATACCGTTGGATCAAGAAAACTGTGGAGCGTGATCATTGCTATAAATTTTAATGGCAGCATCAACAAGATTAAAGAAAACTGGGAGAAACCTACCTTTGGCGGATATTTGTTTACAAATTAAATGTCGGGAGCAACGCGGTTACCCGCCATGATTATGTAGTTATATTTTTCTGGTCCGCGGGTGTTATGGATTGTATGTTGTTAAAATTTGAAAAAAGAGTTCCGCTCATGCGCTAGGGGGCGTCAGTGGTGTAGCATTTTTCAATAAAACCGAAGCTGCTTTTTCCACGTGCAGGCTATGCTTTCTGAGGGCTTTTCCTTTCATCAGTTTTATAAAACTTCAATTCATATTCAAACTTGTATCTATTAATCAAGTATTTCATAATATCAACACTAAGGTCATTGTTACTTTCACCAATCTTTACTATATTGTATATAACCGTTCTGTAGTGTAAGTGTGAACATCTCTTCAATTTATGTTACTATAATTTAATATAAAAAAACTCATTTTAGTATTTTATTTGACAGTGAATTATTTAAGTACACTCTACAACCGCTAACATGTATCAATTCATAAGCAATGCGAAGTGTTTGAAATGCATTACATCCTATTAAGTAAACCAATATGAACAATACATTGCTTAGAAGAACAAAACGTAGTGTTTATTTTAATTCTGTGATAACACAGATCCAATAGTTCACAATAATAAATATAAACAAGTTCGAAGAGTCAGTCTTTGCCGAACAGCTAAATAAAACCGAGGCTGATACATATATTTCCCCATGCATTATATGATTGCTTTGGACATTTTCTCATATAAATCTAACATCTTCAATAAAGCTTTTCTCCCTTTTGACTTTCCCATTTTACTCAGATTTATTTAATTAAACTGGTGTACTAAGTGACGGTTCTACGCCATAAATTGTCAAACAATGTATGTGTTTTAGTGTATTACAACGCTTTGCATAATGCATTAATCAAGCGGTTTCTCAGCGCAAGTCGAATTTGTGTTGTCAATCCATTGGTTTCGGCTGTAAAAACGAACACATCGATTGCTTTATGTGTTTGGCACCATAACCAGTGAGATGCGGACACTGCTCCTTTCTGATTGGCTATGGAAGTGAGTTGGTCTTCAAGTTCAATACACATTTGTTTACATCGCCACTATGTTAGCACAAGTGGGCTATGGCTTGCGTTTAATATCAATTACCGTATTTATTCTTAATAGTTGATCACTCAAAAACAAGAAATGCTGTTTGAATAATTTGAATAAAAATTGTTCCATGTTGACCGAAATTTAAGAAACAATCACAAATTGTATAATTATGTATGGAGCACGTTTTTTATTGAGTGGTACATTCCGAACATGCCCAACATTTGACGTATAAGAATTTACCGGATTTAACTTTTATTAAATATTAAAAATAGCTTTTGCTATTTTGATTTGTATATAAAGGCAATTGCAGTGAAAGAATATGAATAAATATCTTTAAAGTACTTGATTGTTTAGTTTTTTTGTAATTGCGATCAAGTAACGGCAATAAACTGTTGTTCTGATATTTTGTTTGAGGAACCGAATATTTAGGATAAACATACTATAAAACATCTTGTGATGGTATTTGCGGAAGCAAAAATGGTTTCGAAGAATAGGGAGAAGATCGAATATTTCGAATACGTACGGTATTGGTGTACCGATACGTTCCGATGTACAAGTTCACTCTGCGCGACACTGCACATGTGTCAAAAATCAGTACACAGATTGCTCAACTGAAGTATCGGCGATCTCTCTCGCTGTAACAAATAGGCTCTGCGAGTATAGGGCGTCAATACCTTGACTATTCTGTCGCTGGAAATGTTAATCAATTTTGCAAAGCGTTGTAATAAACAAGAAACATAACCTATGTTTCACTCCACCAGCAAGTGTCCTTTTACGCCTTCTATATACTAAAATAAAGCGTGAAGTTTTCGCACAAGATTGTACAAATATATTATATTTAAATATATACACATGTTTGGTAAAAAAAATGTGTTATAACAACACTATTGAAAGCAACAGAAGATTGAAACTGTCATCTACAACTCAACTCAAGGCGTTCAGACTATATCCAATGGCAAATAAGATATATAGGATAGTTGGATCTGAATATGTTGTCGACTCGATGAGAAGTGTGAACCTAACAAATGGACACACGTGATATCCGTAAGCAGCAAAATAATTATACCTTCTTCGTTGCAATAATATAAATTGAAGAGATGTTCAAAGCAAACAAATGTTGTAAACAATATAAACAAGCCAGGTTTAAGGGAACCAAGACAAAATTGAGACAGTTTAACATGATAATCAATTATGTATTATTTCGTTCGGCATTTGAAGTGCGGTCGTTCAGTATGCTTTTTGGATTCCAAAGTGTTTTTAATCAAGACAGACAGATAGGCAGACAGACAAACAGACAGGCCGTCAGGCAAGCGGTCCGATCAGTAGCCTGACAAACTACGTGTATGTGGTCTCGCTTTTATCTGAAAATGTTTCTGTTGACAGTCGGATGTCATACATTACATACATAAGGCCAGGTTTTGAATAAACTTGCAAAACATGTTTTTCTTGTAACGTATCTTTTTGAAGCTTTATTACAGTACAACGTACTTTCCAAACAGTCGCGTTTAGTTAAAACGTGTTATCACTTTAATCGATCTGTATATTGAAGGGTCATTGGTAAAGATGTCTAAGTTTAAAACAATAATGTTGAAGTACCATTAACGACTACACGAAATATTTGAGAGATCATTGAATGAAAATCAAAAACTGATAGTTCTCTGATATAAACTCTTGACGCAGACAATGCACACTTTACACTTGGACTGAATAATACTTAAACAATTCTTCCGATAAAAGTGATAAGATAAAAAGTACAAAGGTTGTGGGTAAAATATCTTTGACAAAGCTATTTAAAATCATTACAGTATGTGAAAATGCTGCCTAAAGTGCAAAATATTAAAGATGCTAGGTCTGTATCTTTTTACCCTTATAATCATATACATTAAAGCGATGTTCAAACAAAGAATGTTGTAAACAATGTAGATATGTCATGTTTAAGGGCACCATGACAAAATGGCCCGTACAAAAACTAACACAAGGAACGACACAAAAACTCTTATAACATTATGACGCAACAGACATTTAGACAAATCATATACTTATACAAATTTTGCAACATGTTAAGTATACTGAATAAATTAATATTGCAAAAGAAAATGCAAAATTATGTGACAAATAATGTGTATTTGCACATAAAAGTAGAACTACAACAACAACAAAACAATTAATCAAACATAAAAACCCTTGCCGAAGTCGGGAGTTGAACCCGGGAACTCATGCACCCAAAGCGGATGCGTTACCTCTGCACCACCAAGTCAACTGTGAGTAACGATTGTAGTCAAGCTATGTAAGTGTTTTGACGCAATGGGTCAAAACGTAAATAAACACAGGCGAATTTGCGAAGCACACATTGTCAACACATTCATTTTTCTGTTATATTTTTACTAAATAAATAACTATATTTGGCAATTTCTCATATTTACAGGAGTGGGTTTCATTGCTTAAATATGGCTAAAATGTAAGATGTAAACCATTCTGATATAAAAGATACAGACATAACATATTTAATGTGTACCAACGTTGTCACATGGAGGAGATTACAACATAATGAATCATGCAATTGTTGGGATCGTTGGGACAGACTGATTTTACATGCTTACTGAGTGGTTAACATACATGCCATAGACATGATTAACAAAGTTACCATCTTTTCTGTTTCACCGTGTTTGTATAATAATACATTGTCTTAAATATATGTGGGTCGTAAGAGGTAATGAAAAGATTCGCAGACAAAATGTATTGATAACAGTTTAAACATGCAAAAATGCGTGTCATTTTAACTGCAACGTATGTTGTCAAGATTATCAAAGCTTTTTTTAAACATCGATTGTCATGCGGGCCTACTACTATGTAAACCGATCTGACAGAGTAAGGACAAACGAAGAAAGATGTTAATGAGCACGCACTTTTTAAAAATGCTATAAACGACGCACGTTTAATACCTTAGTTATGCAACTATCAGAATGGCTTCTCCTGATACCATTAGGCAAAAATGATGTGATTTTATATATGCATTGTAGAACATAATCAAAATGGGTTTATATACGTCTTTGACAAACATATTTACAATAATGGTTGCCGAATATTTGTTTAGTATGCATCTTGCTGGGAAATTAAAGAGGGTTGATTGTTTTATCCTTTTCCTAACATTTGGTGTTTTCTGGTGATGAGTGTGTAATTTTTTTACAGGTTATACCTTCATAAATATATATATATAAGATATCTTACGAAAATATAGTTTTATATTCCATTTAGGAAATCTTTTACATATTACTTAAATCTGAAATGTAAAATAGTGCTTTATTAAAAAGGTCTAGGCATAGTTATTTTAAATTATTAATATTTTAGCTGCAGTGATCAAGATGAAGTGTAATAGTATAAATTAAAGAGATGTTCAAAGAAAGAATGCTGCAAACAATGAATATATGTCAAGTTGAAGGGCACCATGACAAAACGGCGCGTACATAACCAACACACGGAACAATTAAAAACACCAGGAACACCAAGACGCAACACACATTCAGAAAAAAATGTGTGTGCGTGTTTGTGTTTGCGAATAACTGTGTGTGCTACATTGGCACAGAAATTAAATCTTGCTCACAAGTCTTTAGACATTTGCAAGTTAAATCTTACCCAGGTGAATGACCCTGTAATTAGTAGATATTATTTTAGTCCCCAACTAGTGTTCACACTGGAGGGTAATCATAGGTTTGACCTCCGTCTGTCTGTCGGTCGGTCCACGAAACAACTGGATTCGGTTTAAGCTAGATACACGATACTTTGTATGTAAATAGGTGGCAATGCGTACAGTATACACGTCGTTTTCTTTTTCTCTCCACTGTTTGTCTGTCATTGAGCCAAGGTCACACTTGAAATTCAATTGTTTGAGGCTATGTTTCGTATCCTCACAATATTTTAAATTATAAAAAATATGTTTGATGTTCATGAAACTTGGCTCGAATGTTTAGTTCACTGAGATGATGTGCAAACGGCCTGAATCCACCATGTTGGCTCAAGTTCAATGTTTGAGCCTGCGTTTTGTGTCCGCGATAAAAAATTCCCCCATTCTTAAAATGATTTTGGCTCAAGTCTTGAGTTCACTGAGACGATGTCCTTTAAGCATGAATCAGCCATTTTTGGGCAAGGTCAAGGCAGATCTTGTCCAAGTTTTGGATGGCGTTTTTGTCATACTTGGTGACTTGAAACTTAGCTTTGAGCAAACAACTGTAACATTCTTCTGTCTTTTGATGTTCATCCGGCTCTGTAGGTTGTATTTGAGACCAATTAAAAATAGCAATACATTTCGTTGGAAAATAAGAGCTCATGATAATATCGGTAGGGGACTTCTGTACTGCTTATGATACTATCAAATGCTTGTTTACTATGACTTTTGATGTTAAAGTCTAGTTTGGTGTCAGATTAAGACTCAGGAATCTGTTTGTATCTAATATGACAAAGACCTAATCAGACCCAAACCCGTAGTGGACGTATGCAATATAGCAAGCACTATTTTGAAGCGCTGTGACAAGGACGCGGGCAATTAAGTTAGCTTAATTCAGCTTTTTTCAAACGTAATTGTTTTAGAACCCTGTGGGCTAATTTATTAAACATTCAGACATACAGTATTATACTGCAAATTATATAAAAAAACTGAAGAAAGGGAAGCCCTCAGGAAACAAGGCCTGAAAATTTAAAGTCTTTTTTTAAGAAGTATGTAAACATGCCTTGTTTAACAAATTATCACACATAAGATCAGCAACGCCACATTGGGTAATCAAGATAGTTGTTATACCCCCCAAGAACGTGTCCAAGAATTTGATTAATTCTTTTTCCCCAGTTAATTACAATTGTTATCTCCTTTGTTTCCCTGACCAAGGCGCACTTTATCAGACAGGAATATTTGCTTTTTGATAAATTTTGTCATTTATGAGAAAGGAACAATTTGAAGAAAAAAAAATGTTATTATAACCGTAATATGTTTTTGTGTTTTCCAGCTGTCATTCATTTTCATTTTTAAAAAACAAAAGACAATTGAACGACTCCATGTTGGTAATCGGTATTTAAATTATTGGTTGAATGGCAGGTTGATCTAGTATTGCAGACTAGTTTATTCCCTGTTCATTTAATACTAGTAATAACATGTATATGGATTACACAAAGGCAAACTAAAGTTAAATGTTTTATTTTACCAATGACTTAATATATACACAAAAGTCAACTTCTTCCCATCAATGTTGATAGAAATGCTTGTTTTAATCAACACTTACTGTGCAGTATATCTGCACACATATTATTAAATGTTTAATACTTATAGTTGATAAGTGTAAAACACATTAGATCAATAAGTTATCAATAACGCACCATATCTAATATTATCGTCTCGTCTCTTTATTTTATATCTTAAAAGAAGATAAAACTGTACGTATGCAATCATTTCGAAAATACCCAAATAATTATAAACATTGCTTTAAGTTTTTTAAACAGCCTTATTTGCATAAACAATTATTGTTTTAATTCTTCTAAGTATGTGTCGTT
>Ga0224511_10000218_pt1 | contig 23366 bp, 6 predicted proteins | sample SF_May12_sed_USG_2_FD_169988 | JGI IMG/M metagenome (GOLD analysis project Ga0224511, IMG submission 169988) | Sediment microbial communities from San Francisco Bay, California, United States - SF_May12_sed_USGS_8_1 | ecosystem: Environmental > Aquatic > Marine > Sediment | place: USA...
CCAAACCCACTTCTGAAGTTTTCTTTCTTTCGTTAGAAATACAACCTCTACTGGGTAATAATTAACGCATAGTAAAGTTGATTGTAAAAAATAAGTGCCTGTAGTTTCAAAAGTAACATAATAATATTATATCATATTCTCTTTGGGGTTTTTATGTTATTTTTTACAAAAGTTAAAATCTAAAAAGCTTTTAACAATAATTATGAAAAGTTTCAAGATTTTCAAATTACTCTGAAAGTAGACTAAAAAACTTAAACCGTGGCTTCATTTATATTATTAACACCGTGACACCACACACTGTCTTTCCCGTGCCAACTGACCCGCGTATAATGGATACTATGTGTACTTTTTGGTGAGCAATTGTACGATTATTACGTTTTTACTGCGCCACTGACAACTTAAGTGTTAAGCTTGCACTTACGTGCGCCAGTTATTACTGACATCTAACGGGTAATGATTTATGAACTTGTGCTTTGTTCACAGATGGTTTTAAGATACTTATAATTCATTAGTGTAACATTCCCCCCCCCGATAAATATTCAGTTATTAAACTCTGGTAAAAAATTGCTTACACCCTGAAATTTTGAATCAGTTTAACTAGTTGGTTGTATTGGCAAAATACAAAAATTCGAGTTGTTTTAAATAAATTTTTATTCGAAAATAATTGACCGTGTTTTAATTTATTTATTTTGAAACCCAACCCATGCACAAAGTAAACACGTAGCTTTTTGTGGTGAGGTATCGATTAAGATCCTTTGCGTATAATTGCTTTAAATTAGTTTAAAATTAACAACATTTACATAAAATACATTCATCCAGTATTTAGTAAGAAAAATTATATGCTAGTCAATCCTGTCTTCTCCATAAGGTATTCGTTATTTTCAAATACATAACAAATTAATTATGCAAAAACAATTAATCAAGATGCAATTATTAACAAATAGGACATTTATGACAATGCGTTTTTTTCTGTTTAAACAATTAATATGTTAATTATTTATATCAATAAAATTATTTAATTACGATGTTAATTGTTGTCATTGTTCACGAGGGAAAAAGAAGGCAAAACATAGCAAAAAACATGCGAGGTCATAATTAGAAGTGTTTCTCCAATTAACAAACTATGTTCAGTAATGTAAGACCGCATCACACTGTCACTCATAGGAGGTCACATCATTTCCATTTATTACTCGCTTCACAGTTATTGCCTACTAATGTGGTGGACTGGTCAGTTTAGTGTTTATCGAGGCCCTGACGAATATTTATATGTTTTATGTGCATTTTGTTCTATAGTTCAGGTGAGATGAATTAACGAACTCGTATTTGATCCAACGTTGTACAGCACTATTTTAAACACTGTATTGCGCGATATTTGCGATATTTGAGCAAACAACCACTTTGTTTTGAACTCTTTCATGTTGATATTTTTAGAAATTAAGACTGTTGTGTCATATTTACAAGATAAATATGCTAAAAAAGAAAACGAAAATAAACAAAAATGTTTGGGTCCTAGCCGAGGATTGAGCCCGCGACTTCGACAAAACGAGACAGCCACTGATACACTGAGAAACGGAGCTACACCGAATGGGACTGGACATTTAGCCGTTTAACTAGGGCCCCTTAGGACGTTATCCGTTCAGAAAATTAAATGATTCAGAGAAATCTCTGGGGTCACGGGGTAGAATTGCGATGAAATATTGATCAAGTACAACAAATTAACGACATTTTTAAATAATAGTATAATTTTATGTAACAGACACTTTTTTAATGTTCTGAGTACATTTCTTTATAAAACCACAGACGAATTTACTGAATTATTATCGCATTAACGTACGGAGATACCTAATCCATTTACATTCTTGTTCTAAAAAATAACGTTATTGTAAAATATGTCTGTTGTCATTTTTTGTGGCTTTTGTTTTAAAAATGACACTATCACATTATTAAACTATAATCATAAAAAGTTAAAACATGCTGTGTTATGGTTATATTTATGTTTCGTTCCATAAATGTTACGATATGTCAATTTCCAAACATCCCCAACAAATGTCACATTAATCGACTATTAAGATAATCCATATGTAAGTTAAACTCTTCCCCTAAGGTGACCTTTTACATCATCGCTAGTAAAAATAAACATCATGCGACCTTGCGCCCGGGCCTCATTTAGTATCCTATGGTCACGCGTACGCGCCGAATCTTTGCCGTTTACTGGCATTGTTGAATAGCACGTTTCTCTTTTTCCTGGATCAGGATAATTAGGTGGAAATGGTGTCTCTGTTGGTGATTTTAGTGATTTCGCAAACCCTTGTTTTGGATTTTACATTTGGCCAAGGTATGGTATAAAAGAAAATGTATTTTCTAATTAAATGTTTTTACACTATTTAAGCGGAAAAAGAACTCTTTTAACATAATGTCTTTCTTTTAACAATACAAATTAGTCAAAACAATTAAATGTTATATTAAATAAATCAATAAATGGCATTATGCCATTTTTGTAATAACACAAGACAGAGCACTTAAATTCTACCAAACCCAAACCGCGTTTGACATTTGTGTTTGGCAAACTTAAACATTTTTATGATTTACTGGAAAATATTTAAGTTGTAAATACTTTATCTGTTTTAAACAGAGCATATTTTTCATTGTTTGTCATATCATAAAAGCTTAATAGTTTGCTTGAATAGAAGAGACACACGTATCCAATTTCTTGCTCCAATGATTACCAAGGTACCATAGGAAATCTTTATGTGTATTTTATTTTTTATCTAATAAAATAATAATTTATATTACGGAGTGTGTTCTTATAGTGTTTTGCATTGTAGAACTCTACCATGGTTGTTTTATTTACAGTCAAACCTGTGTAAGCGGTCACCTGTCTTAAGCAGCAAAACAATTTGTTTCTAAACTTTAATTTTGTACTGATATTCCCCTCTATTCAGCAGCCACCTGCCATAAACAGCCACTTTTTGTGCTTCCCATGGGTGACTGCTTAACACAGGTTTGACTGTATATCCATGCACTCATCAACGCGCTTGAGCTAAAGTTGAGACATATATGTACGTGTATAATACTTTTTTGGAACCACAGAGGCTGCGATTAGATATTTAGCTGCTCAGTGGATCTCTACTCTAAAATAGCTTCAATTAGGACGATATTCTTCATAAGTAAGCATAGGTTGATTTTTCTTTTAATTAGTTTTAAAAAAGCTTAGTTTCTAAGACGTGGCTACGTCTCCAAACATTGAACATCTTTTCAATTTATAATATGAGGTCATGCTTATTTTATCATTCTCAAAACATAGAGTTTCTTTTCGGACAAAAGTCAAACGCTTGTCATGTTTTGTTTTATTTTACTTGAAGTCTGCAAAAAGGGCGTAGGGGTAGGGGCAGATAATGGTTTCTGATTTTTAGGGGAAATCCAATGCCTTGAATAACCTACTGTGTTGCTTTTACAGGTTCAGTTGCCTTCCATAGAGCTTTAAGTTATGAGATATTATCCCATTATTAAACGGACGGTGTACGAGCATACCAATAATTATGTACGATCATGTAAATAATAATAAAATTCAGTAATCTTCTAAAAGACACAAAAGGAAGTGTACCATTTACAAAACGTAATGCCGAAAAATTGCGTATTAAGAGAGAAATTTATATTATTTCGCTGCTAAGCAGAATAATCCGGATCCCGGATTTTAGTAGCCATCTATATCTGAATATAGACTTTTTGTAGCAGTCAATATTTTAATCGGTACTTATTGTGTACACTTTGTTGACGTATTTTACTATACCTTTCGATGTATGTTATAATTTCATTCTTTTCGTCGGTATAATACCATTTTATTAATAAAAATTATTTACAAAGTAGTTGATAAAAAAGATCGTACACCCGCCTTTTGACCGTCTGCTTTAGTAACATAGTCAGGTGAAATGGGCAAAAGAACATCACACAAAAGCACAATTATATCAATCAGTACGAGGACACTCTTCCTGCTTCATGCCTGCTTCACGTGGGGCTCGAAACATTGTATAAATCTAAGACCAACTACATGCACCTGCATGTGGTGACGTGTACCGGTTTTGGCCATACATGACCTTGCTAGTTTGAACCAAATGTCGACCCCTTGTTGGCAAATAATTAATGCACGTGTTCACGCCATCTGACACGTTTATACCAATTTTCATACCTTTGGTATGTTAACTCTCCTGCACCATCATTTAAGACGTCGCAGTTTCCGGTACAAACCAGTTGAAGCTGTCGAGGCGACCCAGTCAGGTGTTCTCTACTAGTTTTATCATGCATACCAGGCTTTCCGAGTCAATTGGTCAAGTGGTAAACTATTGACCTACCTTTAATGGTCCTAAGTTCGAGTTGTCTTTCTAAATTCTATCGTAAATCATCAGATTGAAAAATACAATTACGGACCCTATAGTTCATTTAATAATGTGTAAATTGGTGCTTTACTTTCCCTTGTCGCGTTCTAGACATAATCTTGAGATACTACATACCCTAAATAAAGCATAAGATAAAATTGGTTTTAACAAAATTACCAAAACAGTTATTCTATTCTAGAATTATTTTAATAGAAAATTAAGGTATTCTTAAGAAGTAACGGCCCGGACGAGGTCAATGGAAAGTATTCTAGAACTATGCATAACAGCTACAACTCGCTACCTTGTTTAATGCGGCCACGACTGTCATATACGATGGAAGATGGACGTTTAATGCAATAAAACATGTTCAGTATCAGCTCGGAAAGTAATTTATCTTGTAAAAATATCATGACTACTGTCTTTACTAATCTAAATATATTTGTAACAAGACTTATGGCCATTTCTGTTACATATAAATCAATTTAGATCAATTAAGAGAGTTTAATAGTGTTAACATATCTGTTGTTTTAACTTGTTTTTGTTTGTTTTGATTGTGTACCTGGGGAATTGTTGTATTAACACTTACTATTGATGTCGTATACATCAATAATTTTGTTATTATTATTATTATTATTATTATTATTATTATTATTATTATTATTATTATTATTATTTTTGTTATTATTATTATTATTATTATTATTAATATTATTATTATTATTATTATTATTATTATTATTATTATTATTATTATTATTATTATTATTATTCGTATGTCTGTGGTGACGAATATGATAAAATTACCCAAATAACATTATTATTCAACATATACAATTATTATGTGCCTCTAGTCCCTATGTTCAAGCACATTTTAATCCATTTTAATGATTTTAACATTTCTTCTTTAATAATTTTCATGTATCAAAGAAAGACAACTTTGTTTTCTTTCAGACCACTGCTGCCAGAATGAGTTGTGCCCCTATGACTGTGTGCGCTGTGACGGAGTTGTCTCCTGTTACGATCTTACTGATGAACTTGGATGCAGTATGTGTAAAAATTATACTCGACAGAAATTTTGCGACAGATTTCCACTGTATCAGCCAGCTATTTTGATTGCGTTAATTTAAAATAATTTGTCTACCTTATACGCATTGGTTTGATGGCCATGACCAAAGCATAAGTTAACAAAGCAATACATTTTACGAAAATGTTATTAGTCGCTAAGATGCTGTTAAACAAGGTTGATTTTGTTTTATATCTTCACATTGTAATACATGCTAATTTGTTTATATTGCAGGCAATGAAACCGATGTTAAACTGTTGTCCCAAGAGCGCCCCGCGTTTCTGGTGCCGGAAATAATGTCTGTAGTGAAGTACCATCTGTACCAAGAAAAACGCTCCCGAGACTACAGCCTATGTCTCAGTCCATTAGGCTCTAACACGGAGTACCAAACAACGCCCAAACCAACAACCACTACAGTGTCTTTTCTTCACAATATACTAGCGCTGCTGAAAGCCGAGCTAGAGTCGCGCATTACCACCTCAACGACAACGACAACGACGACGACCACCACCACCCCGGCTCCTCCACCAACCACCACCGCCCTCTGGGAGTACGTACTACATGTGCTGCAGTTGGCCCTGGACATGCGGACGGCCACAACACCATTGCCGCCAGAGACTAACCAGCTTCCTACCTTTGAGTACACAACAAATGAAACCGCGTGGTTTGATCAGGATGTGTACAATTCGACACTAATGCCGGAACTGTCTACACCAGTTGAGTTTGACGTTGGACTAGGAATCGAGATAACGACACAACAAACAACTGTTGAACCACCAGCAACCACAACGGCGTCCGTCGAAATGGTCAATTCAACCGCTACCGTTGCATCTACCTCAGATATTATTGATCAAACCATCGCCACACAGGCGTTTGTAAAAACCGAAGACTTTATCAACGAAGCAGCTAATTTTTCCAAACAGCAAAAAGTGGAAGGAATACCCATCTCTATAATACCCGTAGAAAGTATACAGGTTAACAAGAACTCGAGTATCAATGTGCCACTTCATACAAGCGATTTGGATTTAAATTCGACATTGGAGCCCAGTTCTCAGCAAACCATTGAACAAAACGCCACTTTAAATTTATTATCAGCAACAAATGACATTCCCACATCAAATGATATTATTATGAATGAAACGAACAATAATTCAACATTCTCAGACAGTACCATCACTGTAACGGAATCAAATTCTTCCGGTGTTGCTAATCTGATGTCTGTAGAAACACATTTGCTTCCAACGAGTGATGGAAACATAAGTGCAGGTGGACTTAATGACGGCTTCTATAACGCATCGTATGATATCAGTGGTAACAATACGGACACGAACGAGTATGTGGCTGACAGTGAGATTTTATACCATTCCATTATGTTTGGCGATGCAAACATTACCGCCGACAACAGTTCGGATGCGTCACAGACATTCAACGCATCAGTAGAAGGAAGCAATATATTTCAAACCACCACACTTTCGAACGAAAACATGACAACCGTTCTTATAGATAATAACGAAAATGGCAACAACTTCACTCAGTCTGAAAATGTAAGCTCCGTTGTTTGGAATTCAAATCAGACCGAAGTGAACAACACTAACACTATGGCAACATACCTCAATACGTATGAAACAAGAAACCTTACTGAAGCAGAGAAGTCCCAGATAATGACGTCCGAGTTCTTTACTAGCGTTAAAGCACCCAAGACGTCGACAGAACTGGGCGTTCTACAAAGTCCCAGTATAAGTGATAACGTTGCGACTGCACCAACATACACCCAAACAGCGCGACAGACCAGCAGACTTTCTCAAGGATCTGAAGGTGGTTTGTTCTCGTACGGTAATATATTTGGCCTGTACACGACACAGCCGCCTTTAAACAGCTGGCTGGGGTTCGGGATGCCTACCACCACAGACCCTTACGACTGGGGTGCCGTACCCACCACCACCAGTGAACCAGTCGAAGACCTGTTAACCAGGTTGAGGGCGCTCCACGCGCGCACCGAGAGCTCCCTTGGTCTCATACCTTCCGCCACTACCGATGCCTTTGCATCTAAGCAAGATATAACGACGACATCGCTTCCTGACATAACTACAACTGTTGTTCCTAGTAGAGTTCCATCTACTGGTGTAACCGACGAGAATGTAACAAACGATGCAATAAATGCTACTATCGATAACGTTATTATCGATCTAAACGAAACAACAATATTTTTTGTTAATGATACACATCAGATTTCCAATTTTGGCAATGACAGTTTATCTGGTGTTGATCTGAGTAACAAATCAAACCAGCCATTTGTCAATGTTTCGCAAGTGGACTTTGAACTAAATTTGTCAAACAACCAAACACTTGAACTAACAAACACAGAAGAAACCAATACAACTAATGGTACATTATTGTCTGTTGACAACACCATAATGAACGAAATAACTATAACTTCAACAATTTTGCCATCTTGGAATGATAACGTTAATGAATCCGGGGTTAGTTTAAATGGTAACATTGACAACGCAACAAATCTAACAGTAATAGATGTTATTGAATTAGATCCTACAGTCAATACCAACAGCACGTTCATGAGCATAAATCAAACTTCTGAACTCGAAATGAATACAACAGCAATTGTCTTGGAAGATACCACTGTTGCCAATCAGAACATTTCTATTGAAAACCCACAGATAAATTCTACCCATTCTTCAGAACACAGTGACATTACAATTGACACCAAGAACGCAACGACTACAGCTCAAACAATTGAAACACTCGAAACTACTACCACATCAATGCCGTCTACCTCAACAGCCCGGATAACCATCCCACCCCAGCCTCCTCGAGATGAAAGCATCATTTCCCGCTGGTGGTACAGCATCTTCACGACGACGCCGAAACCGACCACAACCACGCCGTTGACGCCACCCATTACCGACCCTCTGCAGGTGAGCTAAACATGTCTGTTTTTCCTTTGAGAGCATATGAGCTTATAATAGACGTGTTGTGTGTCTTCTGATGAAGAACTGGCCAGCTTAATGCGTATGTGTGTATCTCGCCTTAGGGAGTACAAAAGTTAAATAAAGACGAGTGTTGTTTTCTTTTAAGAACAGGTGAGCTTAATAGAGTTTTTTTACATTTGTTAACTACTGACCCAAATATAGACGCTGGTGTTTTCATGTAAGTTGTAGATCGACACTTGTACGCGTCTTCCCTTTTTGAGAAAAAGAACGAAGATAGGAGAGCATGTTTTTCCTTTCAAAGTATAAAAACTACATATAGACATGTATGACGTTCCTTAAAAACCGAGACGAGAGTGTACCGTATTTACTTGCAATAAATAAAAACAACTGTACCACTAGCAGATCCAGGCGGGGGGGGGGATACCGGCGTAGGGTAATTAGGGAAACACTGGTTCAATATTACCCCCCCCACCCCTCGCCCCGATAAAATGTTACGCCCCTCCCCTCCTACCAAAGTCAAAACCTAGACCCGCCACTGTGTAAAATTATGGTACCTTTGAGAACTATTGAGCTTATTAGAGACGCATGTGTGACTATTCTTTAACACAATATTACAATTATCTAAAAAAGTACATGCATATACATGTATTGTCTTTACTTTACAGTCATGGTCGTCATGATGATTTCTATCCAGCGTAACATAAGAAATAATTATTCTGAAACATATTTTAAGAAAAAAAAACATATGTCTTTTTTAAACATAAATTACCGTTGCCAGGTTGACATGGCGATGGGTACGGACCCCATGTCGGCGTGGTGGAGCGACATGACGGGCGGCGGTCTCGCCCCGGTGGTCCCCGCCGTCCCAGCTACGCCTCCTACCACGGTGGCGCTGTTCCCCACACTGTCGGGTGTGCAGGAATGCCACAAAATCATGGATACCGCGGGTACGTACTCGCGCATTAGTTTATACACGAACATGTATCATTTTATGAATGTCAAATGCATGGTGATCTGAATAGGGTTCAACTATACAATATATAGTTCTTCTGTGAGACATAGCCCATGATCGTATGGTCTTTCATTTAATTATGCCCATTGACATTCCTTTCAAAAAGTGGAAATAGAAAATTAGTTCGTTGATAAATTTTAACTTGTTTTTCTTTCTTATATTAGTACACATATTTAAACAAACCAAAAGCTAATGCTGTTTCCAATTGAATTACGTTTGGATGTTGGGTACAGCAGATGTATGTAGGCAAGGCCCTGTGACGCCCCATAACGCGCCTGCCGCATAAACGGCTTCAAATCCATTTATGCGTTGAAATGCAACGCATAAATGGCACACCCTTTATGCGTTAAAAAGGCATACTTTTGCCGCATAGACAACCCCAAGTTAACGTTAAGGATCTATGTTTTTGTATTAAAGACGTATTTTAATGTAAATGAAACAGGTCTTTTTCGGAAAACAAAACACGTGTCAACATAAAATGCTTAATACACGTATAATGTAACGTCAGCATAGAACATAATTAATGTACAAAATTTTAAATCATTTTAAACCATTTTAGCTCACCTGACCCAAAGGGTCAACGTGAGCTATTGTGACGCTCAATGTCCAGCGTGCGTCAAACATTTGCTTAAACATCTTCTTCTTACCCTATTGACCAAATTGAATGAAACTTAGCGTGTTCCTTGCATGAAGCTCTACAAAATCGCTGTAAGAATTCTATTTAGTGGAGAGCTGTGATTGCCATGGCAACCGAAATATCTCTTTCATGTGATTCTCAAAACAACATCGCATAGAGCTTTGATATTTTGCATGTAACATCATTAAGTGGTTTTCCACGAAGTGTGCTCAAATTATGCCCCTAGCGTTATTAGTTTTATCTACAGTGCCCGTCCGTTTTTCCGTCCGTAACACTTCGTGTCCACTTCATATCTCCTACACACTTTTTTATCATAAGGGCTATAATGGATTCGCTTTTTCGCGTCCGTCCGACGGTCGGTCGGTCGGTCCATCCAGCGTTGCTGGCGTTTGCACAGCGCGCACCTCGGCGATCTGCAATTTTTTAAACGCTGTGGGAACGCTGTAAGGACGCCACTCTGGTGTGACATGGGTTTTAAGTATATTACCATATCCGAAATATATGGAGTATTAGTATTATGGAATATTACATTATAATTTTATACCTTAGAATTATATAGTATACTTAATCACAAATGTGGCCTACAGTGTAAACAAGGGTTTTTTGACCTTGTGACCTGGTTATTAAACAGACATAACCCAGATTCGAACTTCGTTTAGATAATTGTCCTAAAGGACATTTTTACTACGTTTCAAAATTGGTCACATAACAGCCTCTGTAGAGTAACCACGGCTAATCTAACTTTACACCTGGGTGACCTAGATTTTGACACGTCAAGAGCCAGATTCGAACTTAGCCTAGATATTGCCCAGACATACATTTTGACAAAGAAGAAGAAAACCCAACAATACAATATAATTTTTCCTCCAACTTCTGTAGGATAGTCTCTTATTGCGGCAAAAAGGCACAGTTGTGCCGCATATAAGCAATATTCCCCTTATGCGTTGATTTTCAACGCATAAACAGAGTGAAGTCGTTTATGCGTTGCATTTCAACGCATAAATGGATTTGAAGCCGTTTATGCGGCAGGCGCGTTATGCGGCGTCACAAGGCCCTGCCACTCAGCCCGACTTGATAGACAGTTTACACGGAACTTATGCAATGTTGTCACATCCAAACGTCCAACAGTTTAACGTGCGATTATTTGTCTAATTGGTTATGTTACCTGTCAAAGTAAGCCTGACATGGTTAATACAGCTAATGTAGTAAAATACTCAAGCCTGTATGTGCAAAATAAAATATTTGGCATGTTTGAGGTCAACCACGTTTTATTGATAAAGTTCTTACGTACTACAGCTAACAATTATCTTATTGCTATTTTAGAGTACTGTTTGACGAAGTCTGGTAATTTCCGCAATCCGCGCGCATGTGGCTCCTTTTACGTCTGCTCGTGGGGAACGCTTCACGAGTGCAAGTGCCCACCAGGAACGCTATATGACGTCAACTTCGGCGTCTGCAACTGGGACTCCGTCGTCACGTGCTGAGTTCTCACCTAGCGACACCTGGCGGCATATGGCGACACGGCTAGGAGAGAGGATAACTTTATCTTGCTCGTTGCCTGTCAAAAACGGCATGGCGTCCCATCCGTCAACGTGCTTGTAAGATTGTTTTGCAAATCGACGTGAACAGTGACATATTTGATGACTGGTGTTTGATGCATGTGCGAAGTCATTATAAGTACTCTGTTGGCGGAGCACCTGACGTTACCGCAAGCTACGATAAAAACTTTGGAATGCGCACGTTTGAATAATATATGATGCATGTTTTGGTATTTAATGTCTGTCTTGGACGATTCGCTCATTTGTTTCGAACGAAGTTGTCTTAAAGACATATAAATAACTCAAAAATAGAAGGGCAACCTAACGCAGAGTCGGAATGAATAGTGTGACCTCATTTTGCATAAGGGACATTCTGTTGTTTATGGTTGCTAACGTGTATTGCTGTATCTGTGTTTCTTTTCATATGATTGTTCTTATGCTTGTTTTCATATGACTGTCCTACTAAAGAACATGCCGTCTATGTCGATACTTGAATCATTTTTATTAATGATTGTCAGTTGTACGTGTTTAATAGATACCGAAGTAATAAAGAAATGGGTTGAGATTTGAGCTTAACCATTTGTTCATTTTATGATAAATAACAAATACGTGTTTTTGTAAGCAGAATGGATACGATTACATTATCGAATTTTAAGATCCTACACCAGACATATTTAATAATTATTTCCATCCATTCTTTGGCAAATGGCAAGTAAAATACATTTATTTACGCTGCGCTTCATTCAAACGCAGTTCTAGATAATCTTTATTTTTTAAATAATGATGAATATTAAAAAAAATTCATTATCATTGTTATTACAAACATCAACATTCATGCTAATATCAAGTAATACATTTTTATTTAAAGCTATATATAATTGTTAGAAACATTATATTTATGTTCCAAGCTTCATACTGCAGTTTTAGTCACGTTAATTTGTTGTTTATGTCATATATTTGTGTAAAGAATTTTAATCGGAAGTATTATCTTATTCAAACTATTGTTGTTGTTTTTAATAAGAAAATAGGTTTTTTAATCTTTTAAAATAAATATTGTATGTACATCTATATTATGTATAACAGGATATTAAACATTTATAGTGATCTTTATTAAATCATTTTATTTCGTTGGCATGCATGTTTGTGGTTTGACGACAATAAACATATTCGTGGACACATGAATTCGTAGACTTTCAAATTATAACCAAAATAAATAAATTGGATAAATATTTCGTGGGGAGCTATAATACGTGTATTGCCATTTCCACAAAATACAACACGAAATTAATTGTCCAACAAATATAAAATTATTTCACAGTACTAGCATACAACAACGGACTTCATTACATATGATAAGAGTTCAGTTTTATTCATTATTTAAAATATTAAAATATTTTAACGGAAATATTAAAACCTACTTGTGAATTGCTATGTTTAGTTGCGGTTGTTTCCAATTATAAAAGTCAAAGATAATTCAGTTTTTGTTCGGACGTTTATTGCAGTAAATACATGCTAGTTCTCCATTTTATTGTAATAATGAGTGAAAGTGACTTGTCATGCTGTTGTTGGCTTGTTTTATGGAAGTTGTAAACATGCCAATAAAGAAGGTTGTGTTGTTGTTGATATTTCATGTGAAGGATAGTCGGACCCGAAAATAGTATTTCCCTAACTAGTAATAAATGAATTCATTCATTTTTATGTAAATTATTAGTATTTTAAGCTGTTGCGCGTAAGATTAAAGCTGAAATCACTACGTTTCTAAATGATTCATTTAGATGATGAGTGGAAATGACACCTTATTTTCATTGGTATAATATAAAAATTTCAAATAGGAGTTGAAATTTAGTTTTATACATGGATAACTCATAGACTTGGTTTAATTAATTGTGATTTATTTATGCGTCTTACATAAAGCTACTGCATTAATCACGGGGTAGACATGTCTATGAAATATTTATCATAAACTACAAATCAGCTTTATCACCTTTAAAAATGCTAGGTTTGCATCTTGATACCCTTATAATCGGTCAAACATTTCGCCGTATGTTAAGTATACTAAATGAATTTACATTGCAAAAGGCACAATTTTATGTAAATAATGTTTTTGGAACAAAAAAGTAAAAACACAACGACAAAACAAAACCCAAACATTAAACCTCTTTGCCAGAACCCGGAATTGAACCCGGGACCTCTCGCACCGCAGTTTGGAGCGTTATCACTCGGCCACCGAGACAATTGAACATCAATTGAAGCCAAGCTTTTTAACCCTTTTGAAACGTAATGGGTCGAAACATAAACAAATAAAGCCAAATATGCGGACCACACTTTTGAAACTGTTTTTTTCTGAAATATTTTAACGCGCAAAGCTAAATATATTTGGCACTTTCTCATAATTACGGGTGTAGAATCTAATGCTTAGGTGTGGTTAAAATGTAAGACGCAAACAATCTAGTCAAAAGATACAGGCATATCACCTTTAAGGCTTTACTAACTGGAAACACGCTGATACATTATATAGCATGTGTTATTGTATTTAAAAGTTGTAACATTAAACTAATATATTCTCGCAAATTAATACTAAACAAAGAACATATTCTCGCAAATAAATAATAAATAAAGAACATATTCTCGAAAATAAATAATGAATAAAGAATGTTTTATTATATTTAATAAAATAATCTCCTGAATTATATACATCACAATATGCATTTCAACAACATGGAAATCTATCATTTCCTTGAGTAAAACAAACAAAAATAAGACATGATGCATTAAGTATAAAGCATTGCTTGGGCAAACAAGCTCAACCCCTGCTTCATTCTGAATAATAGGCGTATTTCAATGAGCACGAATTCACAAGAATATATTGCACATTCATTATGATGATGATGTATTATACAAGTATTAATAGTTTTCTGTTGCCATAGTTAATGTTGTTGTCAACATAGTGGACGCGGTCTTAAATCATTGGGAAAACCAGTTTATCATGGTCCAAAAACATACAGAATTTTATAACAAAGGATAAATAGTATAAATAGGATAAATAAGCCCTCATTACAGTATTTGTGTCACTGTTACAAATGTTGCAATGGTCACATTGACAATACGATATCCAGAGCTTGTTCCACAAGGTAAATAGGTTTTCATGCCACCATTTGTACCGCTATCACTTATAACACAGTCTGTGACTTAGGCAATTCTGCTGAAACATGTGCTTGTCCTGTGTGTTTAGAGTTGAATCCTTTAGGTCTGGGCTTGCCATGTAATCTTAATCCAGGCGGAAGAAACAACAACTTTTCCGGTTCACGTATTAGTGTCGGTATGGGAACGCCCATCACGCGTTCCGCCTGAAAACCAGACGCTGGTCTCACTTCATGTGTCCCTAACCTTGCTTTCAAGCTCATCAGCAAACGCGCAAGGTTGTTAAACGAGGATTGTTGCCCCATTTGCGGCTCCGTCCTATTATGTATCGCTGTTGTAGTTGACGTAGCGACTGCCACTTGGGGAGCATCGGTGCTCGGCTCTGGCGGCTTATAGCACGTGGCGTCCGCCTCCCAAACGCACGTGCGGCTCCGCTGCTCCCACAGTGTCTCGTTAGGGCAGCGACAGACGTACTGGAGCCCCCACTCACACACTATGAACTTCTGGCACTCCAGGGGGTGCATGAAGTAGCCGCGGTAGTTCTTCCGACAATAACCTGCAACCACAGTCCATGCATCTTCCTTATGTGTCGACATTTTAAAGGTTTTGCAAAAAGCAAACATGAACAATCTAAACGCTAAACAATGGATAGTTCCACAAACTTTCAAGCTCCTCCCCAAGCGGCATATTTTCTTTGATCTTGTGATAAGGTTTATCACAAACAGGAAGAATGCTTTCTTTTGTAATTCCTAGGTCAGGTCGTCAGCCGACAAAATAATCCTAATCTATTGGATTAAAATTGACCATGTACAGTTATAAATGATCATGATTGACAGTTGTGGAACTGTCCATTAAAGCACACATCAATCTTTTTTGCACTGTTCAATATTTTCAATTTTACATCAAAGAAACAAAGAAATACAAAGGTAAAGGGGTAACAACATAAAAGAACCTACCGTAGTCTTCGACTTGGTAGCATTCTTCCTGTGGAGGAGTAGTGGGCAGTTTGACCCACACAGCTCGAACTGTTGTCGGTTTGCTAGTTGGTGCCGCTAACGGTAGAACAGTAACTATGTTGTTGGTGAATGTTGTCAAAGAGTCAGACGGTTGTCTTGTGGCTTCATTTGAGTTTTGTGTGGATGTGTTATTTGTTTGAACGAAATATAGCTGTATTGTCGTTGGTGGCATGTCTGGTGCGACTGTTGTTGGTGGCGGTGGTGGCGGTGTTGGAGGTTGTGTTGGCATTACTGAGGTAAGTTGTTGTGGTGCAGGTGTTTGAGGTTGTATCGGTAACTGTTGAGACCGAGTTGGCGGCAGCATAGGAGTCCTTGTTTCAGGTTCTATCGGTAAGTGTTGGGACCCAGTTGGCGGCAGGATAGGTGTCCTTGTTTGAGGTTCTATCGGTAACTGTTGAGACCGATTTGGCGGCAGTATAGGTGTCCTTGTTTCAGGTTCTATCGGTACCTGATGGGACCGAGTTGTCGGCAGTATAGGTGTTATTGTTTGCGGTTCTATCGGTAACTGTTGTGCCGGAAGTCCTGGAAGTAGTGGTGACGGTGTTGGTGGCTCTGTCGGCATAAATGGGGCTTGGGTTGGCGGTAGTCCACGTGCTGTTGTAATTAGCGGTGACTGTGTTTGTGGCTCAGTGGGTATAAGCGGTGCTGGGGTTCTAGGTAACCGTTGTCTTGGCGGGAACGCTGTTGGAGCCGATGTGTCGGTGGGAATTCGTGCAGTAGTTGTCACTGGAACAATAGAAACGGTAATAGACGGAGTTTTCACTGCATTGGTGCTCGCTGTCACTAGATCCGGTTCCACATGGTCAGGCGTGTCTTCCTCCACGTGGTTAACTGGGGACAACGTGACAGGCATGTTATTTGTACCACCGTTTTCCGTGACAGACATTGCAGCGGGCGTTGACACCACATTTCCTAGAATCATATACAACAGCACGAGCTACACAGAGTACATCATTTATAAAAACAAACCAAACATTACCAGTGCACATTACATTTGTATCTGACGGATTATAACTATAATTCTTATTAATGTGACATAAGTATTTCTCATTTTGTTCTAGAAATATATATATATTTTTTTAGAACTTTTACTTCTCCAAGTTTTTAAGTAAATATAATTTTTTCGAGAGAATGCTTTTAACATGATATATGTGGTAAAACAGATGTCACCTTGTCTTAGTGTGACTGGATGAGGCGGCGGAGGGCGAAATAATTCCTGTCGGGGTTGAGCACCTGAAAGTTAATACGCCAAGATTACTCAACTAAAAGGGCGGTTACAAGGATTTATTTGTTCCGAAAACCTTCATAACCTTATCTTAATTATGTTTCAACCTAAATGGTGTTCTAGATCGTCAGCGAATTTTGTCAGCACCAGAACTTAAATGTGGTTCTCTAAAAATAGTGTAGGCAAATCGTTTATCAACTGTATATTACATAATATTTTCACATGTACGACAACAGAAACACAACTAATAACATATGGACTTGGTTTATACTTATTTAGTTAAAGTATAAATTACTCTCGAAAGCTTTATTCAGATGTAGTCCATCACATTTGTAAACGGTTGAAGAGGAGAGGGGAGAGGCCATACTTAACCTCTGGTATTATATTTATAACGTCTTTGCTATGGCGCGGTCGGGGATCAAACCCACTAAACTCCCGCAAGCGTGGCGAACGCTCAACCACTGAGCCACCGCTTACATAAACTGCTTCAAGTTTCTCAACTTAACTTAAATAGGTCAATTTGTATAAGAAAACATCCGGTCCAAAAAACATACATACATGCATGAAATCAAACAATTGTGGCCATGTCCATGGTAACAAAGAACGGAAATTTGATTACCAAGACGTGTGAATCAGAATCAGAAAGATTACCTTAACAATATATAAGACAATGTATATTAATATGTTTTATGCATTGTCTTATATATTGTTTAGGTAATGTCGGCTAAAAGCTATACATAGCTTATGTTGTTTCTTTGTACAAATTACCGACAATAAATAAATATTGATTCTGATTTCTGATTCTGATTCTGTGTGCTTCACTATTTCCTTTTAGTTTGATTACTTATGAATGGAATTAACAACTACGCAGTAAACATTAGATCATCGATGTATAGAAATGTGTGTACCCATGAGGCTGTGAAATCCCCCACCCAAGCCACACATTTCGTCACTTCCGTCCGGGCAGTTCGGCGTGCCGTCACAGAACAGGTGCCCGGGAATGCAGTCACCGTTCAGGCACGACCGCCGTCCCCCGCTGCAGAAGTCTGCAATTGATATATTATATTATATTATATTATATTATATTATATTATATTATATATGTCTTTTTGTAATTTAACATGTGACCTTATAGTATTATTGCGATTTAAACCACGTATTTAAGTTGATATCTACTATTGTATAAATGGCTTTTTGTAATATAAAATAAGAGATGACCCCGATAGCATTATTACGATTTAAACGACGTATTTAAGTAGATATAAGCTGTTATTGAAAGGAAAACATAAACATTATAACCTAGGCATGGACCATTTAACCTTTGTTGACACCCGTTTGAATCTCAAATTAATAAAAGAAAACACTAACTTTAAAAAATGTAACACTATTTGTTTACTGAAAGATTGAAAGATTGACTCGAACATAATAAATTGCTCTGCATTGTGACAGTTGAATAACACATTGATGCATTTACGAAATGTTCTATGCTGTCAGTACTTTAGCTTATCTCTATATTTTATTTTTACAAAGAAAATTTATCTTTAAATGTTTATTATAAACGATTAGTACAGTTGTTGGCATTGTACAAACAAGAGGCTGTAAATCAAATTAAAAATATAAGTCTGATTAACTTTAAAAGTTTAAAACGGTTTATAAATAGATCTACTGCAGATACTAGTTGTTCCTTTGTTTGTGTGTTGTCACAAACAAACAGCATATTACGTCGACGACGTATAATGTATACATGTAATAATCATGCCAAAATGTATTAGTGTAACATACAAGATACAAAAACCGCAATACCGCAAAACACCACACCACTTACAGCTAAAATATACACGATTTCAATTTAGCAAGTACGCGCTTAACAGAGTTATCTCTCAAACAGGAGGATTGTAGAACCAACAAGAATGACAAACCTATTACCACGGTGACCATGCTTCCCTACCCACGACAGTTTGACAATGGGCCACAATAACCCTCACAAACGCATTGTTGATTTAAGGAATTAGTTGAATGTTAATTAACACGCTAAATAACTTCACAGACAGAAGTCATTGTGATGTGACACGGTTTCTCATTAAGTAATAATTACACAACGCAAAAACCTACGGACAGTAATGATTATAATTATTGTGATATAAGGTATTGTGGCGAGGTACTCTCTCACCGTACAGCACATTCTTGTGTCTTAGAACATTGGTATTAGGAACAAAACTATGTTTGTTTTCTGTAACCTAACCAACCCTCCGTTTTTAAACCCGACCGAATTATTTTATAACACCAACAATCAACGAAAATCTTAAAGATAAAGATCATTATTAATTATATCAATTTTATATTTATAAAAAAATATAGTGCTACAAGGCAGTTTTAGTTTAAAAAAAAATCACACATCTGAATATACATGTAAGCATTTTATTGCCCCAAAACTGACGTTCTGATTGATACTGCATACCCTACTGAACATAGTCCTGTAAAAATGCCTACAAACCGACCCTCTTTTTTTGTGGAAGGGGGGCGTGGTGTTACAGGAAATAGACATATTACCTTTTGGCCTTATGCAATAATGAAAGTCACAACAAATATCGTACAGAGTTTGACAGTGACAGCGCTGGCATTACTAACAACATAAGCATTGCATGTCGCTCGACCAAAATAATGTATTTAAATAGTATATATGACAGCAAAAGCATATAAATGATGTTAATGAAAGCTGAATTTTGGGTGTTTTTGATAAGGTCACTATGTTTATGAGTGATAATGATAGAAACAATTATAATGCCATAAAAGGTACAAACTGTAACCAACCTTTATGTCATAATACAAAAAAGGATGCACAGAATACATTTCCCCAATGTCACTATCAATCACCACTTAATGCTGAAATAAAACGGTTTTAAATATTAATATGTAATTAATAATTATTTATATTAATATAAAGTAAAATATAAATATAGTCAACCAACTCGCCCAACATTGAACGTGTTACAGAAAATGTATAATGTATAAAGGTCAAATCGGTCAAGGTCAAATTAGGTTGTTAGCACTAATAGTTACGATATACCGTATATTCTCTTTAACCGCGTCGTCGTCGCCTTTGAGTAAAATACACAATATTTACTACATGATCCAACCACCTCGTTCACCGACCCCTTGTCATGTAACCTTGACCCTGTAAACCGGAACCTCTGACCCATGAGTTAAGATTAAGCTTGTTTCCTCTTTACCGAAGTATAAAAACAAAGCCTCGACAATTCAATTGACACATTTTTTGTAAAATTATTCCTATTTATTTTTTGAGTAATCATATATATATTTTATTTTTCTACTTTTTTCTATTTTTTGTTAGTTTTTAAAAACAAACAAACTAGTAGAAGAGTTCGTGTATTAATCTGAATTTACAGATTTCAAGCAACATGTATTCAATCTACATTTTTCCGCCGTGTTTTTTTAGGTCGTGTAAAGTAAAGGATATATTGGTATATATGTTCATGGTAAAGTGGAAACAAGACATGTATTCCTAGAACGCCATATTCCCGACACGATCCTACCAATGAGGGAACAGGCATGGTCGGACCCCTCGAGGCAGTCCGGGAAGTTGTCACAGCGACCCACCACAAGCACACACAGGGGGTCCACGCACGCCAACTGGTCACTTCCGCACCCTGCAACTGTGGGGAACGGTGGCACGTGCTGATGATCAATTATACGCCATAACGCGCCGCCATGGCGACCTACGTACCTGAGAATCCGGGCTGCTATGAAAGCTGGTTGTTTGAGAATTGAGGTCACACTGCTCTTTTCTGTGTTGAATACGTCTTTTCTATCTCACATTGTGGACTGCTTGTGTCCCCGCATGCTAGTAAAGGTGCACCATAGCATGCTTTGTTCTTGAAAGCGAAGCTAAGCAGATGTTTCTTAAAGCTTGACAAAGCTAGTACATGTAATGAACACGACATCAGTTGTAAAACATGAGTAAAAGTGTCATGATTCAATCCTAAAAAATTATTACATTTTTCGTATTTGATTTTTTAAAAGCTAAATAATTTACAAACGTTACCAAGGGGTTTGTTTTTAAATAAGAAATTACACCACGGTGGTAAGTCTACCTAGCCGCCGTTATTATAATGCGATAATGGGATATTTGCCTCAAACAAATAAAATTTGCGCTATGTACAGATGAACAGTGGTGATTTCAATGCTAAATAATTACGATCAAGAGTTCTGTTGCGGCGCGACTAAGACCTCTAACTCGGCTTCTGCGTCCGGCATCTACCGAGAAGATAATTCATAGCAATATATATAGTTTACAGTCACCCTCAACGAGGTCATTTTTTATATATTGCTCTTCGTTGTCTAACTGTGTAATAATCACAAAAACATTGCTCTAAAGCATCGCAAGCAGCACGGCGACAAATCATTATATGTGTACATGCATGTACAATAACAAAACATTCCAAAGCATTTTGACTGGTGTACCTTCAGAACATAAAAACAATACTAATTCAAGCACATTTCTGATTTGCAACAGCAATATCTAATGCGGTAAACATACAAGAAGCAATTAAGCGGGTTGACAAACCTTGGTTAATTACTCCACACGATGTTCGAACACCTAGTCCCAAGATTATAACCAACGCGAAACACGACTTCAACATGTTTGCCGACGTTCATCGAAACTCCGGAAACACTCTGAACAACAAGCACGTGGGCTCCGATCAATATTTGAACGACGGAGGGATGCTAGAGTGTCTTATAGCTCCATGGTGAAGACGCTCACATTTTCTTGCCGCGATGATGGACGAGCCTCTACCGCCGTGTCATGCGCGAAAGGCAGCTGAGATGAAGGGGCCACGAGAGGGCACTACGCTTGTCCGTCCACGCGCGCTGGTGCACCACGCATCCACGTTCAAGGAACGGTAGCAGAGAAATGAGTTTTGTCTCTTTGAACAACAAGGTTAATTACAAATTTATTCAAGAAACTCAAACTGGCTTGAAAGTAATGGAAACAACAATTAATTAAAATCCTGCACTGTCGAGATTGATGTACAGATGAAAGAATTCATAAATTGTGTAAGTAAAAATGTGTGCCAAAATATTTGTTAAAATGTTGCGACAAGCTATAAATTATTCGTACAACTAAATAATTTCCAACAGTTACTCCCGCGCTACCAACCGCATAAACCAATTTACCAAGTTAACATTTCCAATATGACATTAGTGTTCAGTGCTTTCGTTCACACTTTTGTTTTAATAGGTTTTTACGAGCATAATTGACGCAATGATTAAGCGCGTCACAATAAACACGTCTAGGCGCGAACGTTGCACTCGGACCGGTCAGTGTGCGTACAGTGGACGGACTTCCGGCGCGGTGTGATGGATGGACAGCCGGACAGGTGACACGCAGCTAGGACACGGCTACCATCCTCCCACAACCGCTGCCTCTCACCAACCCTGTCCCGTCAATTATGGGTAATTGTTTTTTAATTAGTAGAAATGTCGACAACGACATAATAAGTGTAAGAATAATGTAGTGGTATTAACTATTTATTTTACTTTAACGATAACATTCAAATTATGGTCAAAGTTATTTTGTGATGAAGGAAGGATGTTAGCGCGAATATTTTTTTGCTTTGTTAGAATTATATGTTTTAATTGTAAATGTAATATATCTATCGGGTTTAACAGTGTATTGATTAAAATAAAATTGTTTACTTTTTACATTTTAATGGATACTCTTTTGGGGCGACGCACTTAAAATGTGAACAAACACAATCAAATTTGCGGGCCACACTGTTTTACTCAGTATTTTTCATTATCAAATATATATGGATAAGCTGCATGTATCTGGCCCTTCTCTTGCGAAAATAGTTAGACATACTCTATGTCACTGACAATTTTTCAATGTTCTTCGTCCAATACTTCATCGTTTTTCATGTCTTCTTCAAAACGAAAATATAGCGCGAAGTAGCTTTAACTGCTTACGGTAGCTTTAATTTTCATTCACAACACATGTTCCTAGTGTCATTATTTATTTTGAAACAAGTCTGGTATTCCTTAAATCTATTTTTTAGTTGCGTTATACTGTTTATTTGTTTCCAAGTGGCACTCTTGTATACTCATTTATATTTCGTATACCGTTGAGTTTACATTTGTGTATTTATAGAATTCAACGAGTAGAATGGATGTTTGATCTTATTATAATATCAGAAAGGTGTTGTCTGTTTCATTAAGAAAACTGTACTAATTACGTGGTCTATTGTATTGGACAACTTCTAAGTAGAGTCGGGGGTGGGGGTTATTGCTTTTGTTTAGCGACGCACTCGGGCCTTTGCCCATTCGGCGTCGGGGCATACAGATAGTTAGTTTCTATTAGTGGCCCATAGTGCAAGATACTGGAGCGCCCACCA
>Ga0224511_10000219_pt1 | contig 23351 bp, 14 predicted proteins | sample SF_May12_sed_USG_2_FD_169988 | JGI IMG/M metagenome (GOLD analysis project Ga0224511, IMG submission 169988) | Sediment microbial communities from San Francisco Bay, California, United States - SF_May12_sed_USGS_8_1 | ecosystem: Environmental > Aquatic > Marine > Sediment | place: USA...
TTGCAATATGTTTCGGTATTATGTTATCATTTCATACTTTTTGAGGATTAAATACTACTTGATATTAAAATATTTAATAAATAGCTGATAAATAGCTGATAAAAAGATCAGACAATGCCCCTTTAACGATCCTTCTTTATATGTCTATTATCATAGGAATACTGAGCCATAAAAGGACACAGTCTACATTTGTATGTGATTAAAGCATAATGCATGTGTAAGGTCTCTTAGACCAGTTGATGGATAAAAGATGTATGTAGATAATGACTGAGTATCACGTAGACCTTTCAAGTTCTGAGAGTGCAGTTGTCGATGGGAATCACGAGCAGAATAAAACTAATGATGGCCACCCCGCGAGGAATCGAACCTCGTTGTACATACACAACTGTTGCCTTAAGCTGTATCCTCGGTACTTAAAGTTGTCTTGTAATTCGACATTGTTCAAACATTATTCCGTTTAATGTAACATGCAACAGATTTCTTAGGAAGTTGTTTTTTCTCTGAGGTATTGCGTCTAGCAGTTATAAAACGTTTCCGTTATATTACCTCTGTGATCCCATCTGACGGATGTTGTGGAATCGTAACGAACCAAGCGTCTGGTAGCTTTCGGTACCCACACAAAGATGTCTTCTCAGGTCAAACTGTGGGTAGCTGAGGTTGCTACCTTGCCAAACGTTTGTGTTGCCATCGGACCACGCACTTGGCACGTTCTTGTTGATTTCATGCCGTTGGGTGTCTTTACCTACATGTGTTCATAAAGATAACACCTTAAGCATGATGACTAGAACAACTTAATTTACGGCTTTGTTCGTCACGGAAAATTTAGAAACAAAATTTATTGTTGTTTACACTTAAATAGAAACAGTGAACAATTTTACCGATTGGCGTTGCTATATGTGGTCCAATTAACGAGGTTTCTGTCTCGGTCCTTTCAGTGGCTGTGGTATTGCATGACAAGCTAAAATGATTTCAAAATTAATTTCTAAACAATGAAAGGGTAAATGACTTTCTGACGCTCAAAGCATTTTTAACAAGCATTTGATAGTATTGCGGGCAATACAGTAGTCCCCTACCGGTCCCTCAAAAAATTCTTTAATTATCATAAGCTCATATCCTGTTTATTGCCATTTATAATTAAAAATTCAACTTTCAGATAGAAAACTATAATTATGATGTACACTTGTCTATAAAATTATTCCATGCTCTAATCATTCCGTCTTCTTGTACACCACTGAAACGGGCTATTTTAGTAACACTACTTAGTATAATGCAGTATAGTAGTCACTGAGCCAAAGAATGGGCAAGGTAGTGACAAATCATCTCAATATGGTGTTCATTTCTGTCAAATAGTTGTAAAGCCCGACTTCAAATAACAAAGTTATGGACCATACACGTGTTTGCTGCAAGGTCTTGCTGTGACCTTGACCTTCAAGGTAGCGACCAAAATGTTTCGCGAGACATGTCATCCGAATATGGTGATCATTCCGCGTGACACATCGTCTTAATATGGTGATTATTTCTGTGAAATATTTGTAAAATCTGACTTCACATAACAATGTTATGGGCCGGACACGATTTTGCTGCAAGGTCATGCTGTGACCTTGACCTTCAAGGTATCGACCCAAATGTTGTTTGCAACAGGTCATCTCAATATGGTGATCATTTCTGTGAAATAGTTGTAAAATCAAACTTCAAATAACCAAGTTATGGGGCGGACACGATTTTGCTGCAAGGTCATGCTGTGACCTTGACCTTCACAGTAGCGACCAAAATCTTGCTCGCAACACGTCGTCTCAATATGCTGATCATTTCTGTGTAATAGTTTTAAAATCCGACCTTAAATAACAAAGTTATGGGCCGGACATGATTTTGCTTCAAGGTCATGCTGTGACCTTGACCTTCAAGGTAGTGAAATTTTGCGTGTGCATATTGTACACATTGCTACCTATGCATGTACAAAGTTTCATGCGCCTAGCTTTAATCGTTTTAACTTATCAAAGGATCCAGATTTTTAGCGGACAGACTAACTGACGGACAGACTGACGCACTGACGGACGGAGGGTAAACCTATAGTCCCCTCCGGTGTTCCACCGGTAGGGGACTAATTATTGATCAATTATGTGTAAAAGTATGATTATACAATGACAAATAAGATATTACACGAATATTAATCAAACAATAACATACATATTTTACAGCTGTAATAACAATTGAAGAAAATGCACACCCAAATACAATAAAATAACCTTTGACCAAGTCGAGCGTTGTACTTTGGTTTCATCGCATATGTTCTTGTTATAGCCTGTGCCTTTTGGTCGGGATGCCTAGCCACGAGATCATGCTCAGGGAGGAGACTTGAGGTTGTGGTATTCATGCTGCCCTGCGTTATAGACGAAGAAAAAGACTTATTTTTAGTAGTCTTTGCCAGCCCTGCATCAAATGTGACGTCCGCGTTGATTGCGCTAGAACCCTGACCATGAAGCACAATGAAAGCGGAAATAAATAACCGGAGAATGAGTAAGTAACCTGAGAAAAATAGAGTTCTAAGAATGCATAAGTATGTATGGAGAAAAAAACAAGCCGGTTGTTTTGAGCCCCACCTAGCACATAAGTGGAAATCTGTTTTAAAACAAGAGGGCCCAATGGGCCCTGGGTTGCTCACCTGAGGAAAAGGGAAAAGGTCACAGTGGATCCATTTACAGAGGACCACTAATGCTGTCCACCAAATATTGATCGAGGACCTCTATATGATGTAATACATCAATTATGAAAGCTCTGGGCCTTGTAGTATCAGACAAGAAGATTTTTGAAAATTGCATTTTGAAAACCTAATTCTTAACCCCGTGACCTACTTTTGCAACCAATCAAGAGAAGAAGTCGTTTGCAGTTTTCCTTAATTCAATGTAAAATTGTGACCCCAGGGGCGGGGTCACTTTTGACCCCAGGGGCATAATTTAAACAACTTTGGTAGAGGACCTCTAGATGATGCTTTATACCAAATACGAAAGTTATGGGCCTTGTAGTTTCAGACAAGAAGAATTTTGAAAGTTGCATTTAAAAAAACTTATTTACTGACCCCGCGACCTACTTATGGAACCAATCAGAACCATTTGAACAATTTTGGTAGAGGACCACCCAGGGACCATTCCTGTTGAGTTTGGTCAAATTCTTTTTAGCGGTTCAAGAATAATTCAATGTAAAATTGTGTCCCCCTGGGGCGGGGTCAATTTTGACCCCAGGGGCATAATTTGAACAACTTTGGTAGAGGACCTCTAGATGATGTTATATACCAAATATAAAAGCTGTGGGCCTTGTAGTTTCTGTCAAGAAGATTTTTGAAAGTTGCATTTTAAAAACCTATTTTTTGACCCCGTGACCTACTTATGCAACCAATCAGAATTATTTAAACAATTTTGGTAGAGGACTTCCGAGGGATTATTCCTGTAGAGTTTGGTCGAATTCCCATTAGCGGTTCAAGATAAGAAGTCATTTGAAGTTTTCTTTATATAAATCAATGTAAAATTGTGACCCCCGGGGCGGGGTAAATTTTAACCCCAGGGGCATAATTTGAACAATCTTTGTAGAGAACCTCTAGATGATGCTATATACCAAATATAAAAGCTCTGAACCTTGTAGTTTCAGACAAGAAGATTTTTGAAAATTGCATTTTGAAAAACCATTTTTTTATCCTGTGACCTACTTATGCAACCAACCTAAACGGTTTGAACAACTTTGATAGGGGACCACCCAGGGATCATTCCTGTGAAGTTTGGTCAAAATCCAATGAGTGGTTTCAGAGGAGAAGATGTTTAAGTAAAAACGTTTACGCAAGACGCACGACGCACTACGGACGACGGACGACGCACGACGACGGACGACGGACAAAGGCCGGTCACAATAGCTCACCATGAGCACTTTGTGCTCAGGTGAGCTAAAAATCTAAAAATACTTTCAGGTGAATAGAATGAATGCATTGCAGAAAATAGGTTTTGAAAGGTTGAACTGGATTTCAAATAAAAAACAACAACAATAATACAGAGATCTCAATGAAAATTACCCAGTTCTGGAAAGTATGGAATTGCATAGAAAATAATTACTATTGTTCAAGTATAGGTTATTTGAACAAGACCAACAAAATGCCAGGCATGAGGTAAGCAGACGTTTCACACATGACCTGAAGCATTCTGAGTAGGTTTTGGGTCACATACAACTATTCAAATTCCCCTCACTAACTCAACCTGGGATTTAACCTTTTATCATCAAAGATTGTTTAAAACAAGATATACCATTAGTAGACAATACAATTACATATCAAATTAGCGGTTAGTCAATCCACCGCTATAACACAATGACTTTATATAATGGAAATTAGAACATATAAAGGGTTTCATATTTCTACATAGGTTGATTACATTCTGATTACTCTAATTGTCTGTGAAACAATTAGTAGTAGATTCATTAATAATACGTCTGTCTTTTCCAGCAAAGGAACTGGGTTATTTCATGTTTTGATCATATTTATGCATAGTCCATATTAGTACAAAACTCAGAAAATATGTTTGGCTTATGGACACAATGTTTTAACTCGTGTGCAGCCCTCAATTCATCTGAAGAGGTGTACCTCTTATACTTGCACTCTAATATATACTGCAGGCTTGAAATGGCAATTGTAGGTCTTATTCAAATACAAAAATGATCAAGTATGAGTTGTTCTTTGCCCATAACACACGGCTTTCAGGGCACTATTGATAAAGGTCAAAGGCCAGTGCCATTACCTCAGATTTATAAGTTGTCAGTAAACATTCATAAACACCAGCAAAGCCAAAATTGTCCAAGGTCTTGTATGCACTACAGGTGAAATGATTTTCTATTCAGCAAATTTTTAATTTCAATATAAGGCTTTTAAATGAATTTGAAATCTCAAAAGCTCTTAACAGAAATCTGTCAATGTGAAGTTTAAATTACTGAAACATGATTGACTTTGAATTTCAATTGCATGTGCCTTTAAATTAACTCTTTGATTCAGGCATTAGAGGTTTAACATGTTTTTGTTTGACAAATGAAGGGCGAAGTTTGAATGCGTAATGTTTAATGAACAAAATAAGTTAAATTTCCATACTTAAAGAATTGGAACATTTCAAGGGCAAACTATTTTAATGTCAAAACGGTTAACATAATAATTGAAAAATATCCTTTAATGACATAAAAAATACTGGAAAAATCGCCTTTTAAATTACCAAAACATATTAAAGGGCTTATCAGACTGAGACAAATACTTACAAGTAAATAGAAACAGTGCCAAACATGTCATAAAGAATACAACCAGGCTAACACCGCATACAAACAATGAAAGGTAACCACAATCCAAGACCAGCAAACCGAAATAAATATATATAATAATGTTTTAATTTTAGCCAGTAAACGACTGACATACTTTTTTCAAGAAGCAACTAACTGCAGCTGATTTAATTCAGCACATTACAGAAAATAGTTCCAACCTACTTAAGCAGGGTCATTACTGTATATCAACATAGGTACCGGTGCCAGCGGCTCTGAGAAAAACCGTAACAGCGGAGCTAAATATTGACAAAATATTATATTACCAGGTGATTATAAAAGCGAAAACTGTGTCAATACCTCCATGTAAATGTTTACATGGACAAAATGAATCATTTCATCAACAGGTAGCTCACCTGAGGAAAAGGTCAAAGGTCACAGTGGAGCCATTTACAGAGGACCACTAATGTTGTCCACCAAATATTGGTAGAGGACCTCCAGATGATGTTATACATCAAATATGAAAGCTCTGGGCCTTGTAGTTACAGACAAGAATGATTTTGACAATTGCATTTTGAAAACCTATTTTTTACCCTGTGACCTACTTATGCCACCAATCAGAACCATTTGAATAATTTTGGTTTAAAGTTTTCCTTATATAATTCAATGTAAAAATGTGACCCCGAGACCAAGTTCAAGTTTAACCCCAGGGGCACAATCTTAGGTAGAGGACCTCTAGATGATGCTATATACCAAATATTAAAGCCCTGGGCCTTGTAGTTTCAGACAAGAAGAGTTTTGAAAATTGCATTTTGAAAACCTATTTCTTGACATTGTGACCTACTTATGCAACCAACTGGAACAGTTTGAACAACTTTGGTAGGGGACCTCCTAGGGATCATTCCCGTGAAATTTGGTCAAAATCCAATGAGCGGTTTCAGAGGAGAAGATGTTTAAGCAAAAAAAGTTTACGCACGACGGACGACGCACGACGCACGACGGACAAAGACCGATCTCAATAGCTCACCCTGAGCACTGTGTGCTCAGGTGAGCTAAAAACAATCTGAACCCCACCAAAAGCGACAAAACCACCAAACCAAGCCGAACCGAACGGAAACAAACCAAACCAAACCGAACCGAACCGAACCGAACCGAACCGAACCAAACCAAATCAAACCAAACCAAACCGTTTCCCATTATAAAAGGTAATATACTAATTTAAAATGTCAAATCTATTTTACAATCCATGGTCCCTGAGAGGTACCCGGAAGAGGAATTGTCTGGGTGTTGTACAATGAGTGAGGCAAATGTCCGGGAGAGGAATACTTTAACAACACCATGAAATAGTACGGGAAGACATTAAAAGGCCGCCACACAAGCACTAGACACAGCTGTAGTAAGTATAATAAAACCAGAATGTTCTACGTGTACGATAATATCACTTCATCTATGTAACATACAATGTAACAATATAAAATAATAATTTATATGAGACAGGAATACAAATTCATTTATATTAAGCTCAGTGTATTTTTGTTCCTACATTGATCTCTGTATTTAATGTTTTGCACGGTGGTTTTTTAATAGTGGCTTGAAACATCTAGAAAAAAAACGAAGAAGCAATACGACTGCGCACAAATCGGACAAGGTACAGTTTGGGCCGTTTTGGGCCCATCGTCTGTTTTTCGTGGTTTTTATATCAAAAGTTAGCCCATTTATTCCTTGTTATGAAAATAATAAACATTTCCATGTAAAATTAGCCTCTATTTTGTAAAAACGCATCACAAAACGTCATGTTTAATGCCTTTGACGTTAAGTTCAGGAGTGCGACGTCGTCGTCAAAACACGTATTTTAATGTTGAAATAAACGTTTGCGAATGATATTTAAACCTTTTACTAAGTTATAATTTTTGTTTAACATGTTTACATAAATTCAAATTACATATATCTATGTCTTTATTTTGTTTAAACGGAATAACGACTGCAGCGATAGCCGACGCTTAATATATTGCTTCATTAAAAAATTAAGAATACACTTTAAAACCGCGCACCTGAGATCGAGGTTGAAATTCTAAAGCCGTTTATTGTGACTACTCAGTAAGTAAGTTTTGCCAACCGATATCATAAACATTTAATTTGTTTATTTAAAACAAGTATGTACTTATATTGCTAAATTAAGCGTTTAAGAGACAGTCAACATTTATTTCGAAAAACATTCCCATCGGTTTAACTGGATTATTTTCCTTAGCAAAAACATGTCGACCCGTCTTGCAAACAATGTTCTGCAATCACTTTTACTTATGTCATATTTTTACTCGAATTAAACATATAAAAATAGAATTCCTTTAACATAATGGATGTTTACAGTACATAATATTTTTATTTTAGATGGAAGTTCTGAGTCCCCAACGTCGTGTTTCGGCCCATTGCGCGCATCACAAAACAAAATGCATGCGCGCGATTTTGGGATCGAACCGTCTTATTGGAATTTTACCTGTAATATTTTTTACTGTGTTCTCTAATGTTAAATGAATATGCACCATCAAACACGGAAACCATACGCGTTTTCTTTATAAATAACAGTTTTTAAAACTAATTGATTTTTTTCAAACAGTATTTATTTCAAACTTTGAATTCAAAAACATTATTCCCTCAAACCCACGCAGCGTCTTGCTTATTTAATTATTTCCTTTTTTCCACAAACCCTCCCCTCCACCTTGCATATTCATAGTTTGATCTAAAATTCCGTTTTTTCTATTCTTTGTTTTATATACATGTTATTTTGTACTGGACATGTTACTTGCCCAACTTTAAGGGACTTTACAATTACTGTTCCCTGTATTATCTTTTGCTATATAGCAACTACATTTAACATAATAAATTACGGTTGGCAATGTTTGCTAGCCATTTTTAATCCATTTACTCTTGTTTCTTATATGTCCCATAAATGAACTTCAGAAGTGTTATAGCACAAATATAAATGCACGTGTTATTACCTGAGTAAACTCTTGGTAGGTTGCGTACATGGATGGGTCTGTTCTCCATCGTGGTACAAACGCGCTTGCCTTTGGGTTCAGCATGTACGTTTCTTTCTTTTCAACATTTTCGATCAATTGCTGGAAATGTGCCCATGTAAGACCAAAGAAGCTCTCGTGGTCTCTACAGGTTTGGAGGTAGAAGTCCCATATTTTTCTAAAGTAAGAACGATTGCATATGAATAATATGTACACTATGAAGAAGCGTTTGAAAGCTTATTGGTTAATTCTTTCGATCGAAATACAATAGCACAACAACTTTTCACTAAGACCGCTCAGAAAGAAAACGCACCGTTTAAGCAGCCCCAAAAATAATAACCGCCATTTGCTCTATAAACCGATTAAATAAGGACTTTATTTGTTGTATACATTGTTGCACACAAAGATTTATGTTTATAAGCAAATCACGGTTGGCTTCAAGACCAGGCTTTTGAAAGATAAATATATCTACTTTTTTAGCATTAATAAGCAAATAAACTAAACCTGCATTCCCCGATGACGCTTAGTGAAACTGGGTCACCGACAGTAACCACAAGCGAGCGTGCCCGTGTGATAACTGTGTTCAACATCCTCACGTTTGACATAAACCCAAGATCCAGATGTTTGTTGGTCTCCTCTGCATCAAGTGCACATGTGTGTTTGGTCCTGACGGTGCTCATTATGACAACTCTGAATTGCTTGCCTGTAATGAAATATAGCTGTCGTAATAATTATGCTTTTTGATATACAGTGTAGTAGAAAGCACCACATAACGTTTAAGTTTACAAGTGTAAGTTGGCAGCTTCAAATGTCATACAACATCAACTTAGATCAAATATAGCTCACCTTGTACATTTTCAACTCGTTCAACTGTTACATTATTGATCCCTTCTTCTTTCAGATGTGTTCGAATCAAGAGTACCTTAAATAAACACAAACGCACGTATCGTTTAAAAACGGCTCGCCAGTACACAACCTAGTGCTTACTTACTTGTGATAATGAAGAGCGACGACTATGGAGTGATAGTTAACATATCCAACAATATGCATGGCTAATATAAACATAAAATACCAATATTAAGGAAATGAATTGCATGTACTAGTAACTTTAAAACGATTATAAATACAGAGAATGTTTGTGTATTAAAGATTATGTCTCTGTATCATTCGACCAGATTTGTGAACTCTATATACATTTCAACCACAATAAGGCAGTGAGTCAAAACCCCATGCCCAGTTTTATTTTATATGTATATTATATATGTTAAAGTATTGGCAAAAACTGGCGATGTTAAAAAGTAGTTTTGGCTATTATTTGTCTATGGGATTACAATTTTCATGCAAAATGTTGAACCAATCATTAAGCTTTACTACATTCGTTTATTGTGTTTTATTTGGCCGAAAGGTTAACGCCAGGACCTCGGATTAGAATTCCACAATATGTCGGGCACAGAGTTTTATGTTTTTGTCTTAGTTGTTTTGTTGTATTTTACGTTCTTGGTATTCAAACTTTAATTGTCATTTAATATGGTCATTTCTTTTGCAATCGTTTTCATTCTGTGTTTTTAACATTCTGTTGTTCATGACATTTTTTAGGGAACCACAATACATAGCATCTTTTATATAATATTGTTTAATGATGAAAGGGGGAGTCCTCAGGAAGCATAGCGTGCATGGGAAAACAGCAGACACTAAACCCGCCATACACATACCTGCATTTGATAGGGTGCTACCACACAAATGCTGTTATCATCGAATGAACCCCAATCCTCTGGCCAGTTTTTTCTGAAGAACTTAACTTGTTCGACAACTTCTTGTACCTGAAATATCCATTACAGCCCATGCGTTGAAGAAATATACGCAAGAGCAATATTGCGTTGAAGCTAACATACATGTAGCATTAATTTAATAACAACACCGGCGAAAAATTACGATAGTATTATACCGCAACACACTGTTAACATTAATATTCTATTTGTTACGATCTTGTTCGTAGAACGTTTTTACTTAATTTTATAACCACAAAAACTCGCCTCAGCCATGTTGTAAAAGCCTTTCATGACATCCAGCATTTTTTCCTGACCTCTGGCAGTAAAAAATGTCAAGGGATAGTACACTTTGTGCCTTGGAGGGTTGACCACAGCTTTCAATGTATTGTCGTAGAAAAGAGATGATGTAAAGTCAATGATGCTTTGGTTTGTCCGGTAGTTTTCATTCAGCTTGACAACAAAAGGACTGTCAGGTGGGTAGTGGTCTAACAAACGTTCGATCAGGGACTGTCCAAAATGGCCTTGTTCAGCAATCAACGAATGCACCTCCGGGCTTATCTGCAAACCATTAAAATAAGTTAAAATTAAGCTGATCAAAGTGCAAAAACCATATTATAGAAATGTTTAACAGTTTTGTCTGTTGCGTCTAAGTGTTCTTCATGGTTTTGTGTTGTTCTGTGTGCTGGTTTTTGTTCGGGCAATTTGTCATGGTGCCCTTAAACTTGACCTGTGAACATTTATTTATATTAATATATTGTAATTATCGGTCATATAAAAAGTAATTTTTTATTAGCAGGTTTTGTTTAATTGTCTTCCTAGGTGTTGGCAAAACATCATTAAATTATTTTGAACGTTTTCCAGCACACAAGTAAAGCAGTACATTATAACAATCATTATTCATCCCAAACCTGCATTTGGTCACCAGCTAGAATAAGCCTTGTCTTCTGGCCAGCTAAAGATATTGGGATTAGCATTTCGGTTTCAAGAGCTTGCGCAGCCTCGTCAAGGAAAATGTGAGTGAAAAAGTCTGTTAAACAAAATGTGACATTGAATTTGACATTGTAATAGTCCAAGTAGTAGTTCAAACTATAGCCTCAATAATACCTTAACTTAGTAGAACTGCACGCAATACTGTACAAATACAAAACTGTAAAATGAAAAGAATAATTCAAAACAGAAACCTTCAGGCAGTTGTAAGTAGGTCAGTGCCTTGGCTGTGTGGAATGTACAAACGATTACTCGATGTTTGCAGACTTCGTCGTATGTTGGCGGTCTGCAAAACGTTGGTTGATGGGTTTGCGTCATAATTATTTAAAAGGTTTATAACACGGCGATCAGGTGTTGTACCAACATGTCTATGTGGTTTTGTAAATGTTTAATAATGTTCACACCAAAATCAGATTGCACAACATTATGGACAGCAATATACAGGGCATAAAACATTTTTGCTAGTAGTACCGGTATTTGAAGTTCTAAAGTAGATTTAAAGCATATAAAATAAAATGCTTGGTTAACAATTTACTTATCAAAGGATTTGTATCTGACCTGAAGGTAGCGGAATCGGTCAGATCTTCTGAAAATGTGCAGTATTTCTGAACGACCGTTGATACTGTGCCACGCCAACGATACCGATAGTAGATCCGGAGAGGCTTGGCATCGTTGAAGCCACTTTCAACCAAGGGGTGCAAATATTCATTGATATAAAGATCGGCTTCGCTGCAAAATGTCACAATATAATACAATATAATTATGTTACAAAGACGAACACATACTTGTTCAACGTAAGTCCCTGCAAGTCTGTGACTTTTAAAAATGTATAAATATATCTCTCATCATATACATATAAGAAACTTGATATACATATAACTACCTTTTAACATGTCTGCTGTGGTATATGCTCGAGGTTAAAATTTATTATTTATTCTTCAATTCAGTATGTCATAATACCTGTTGGAGTTTGAAGATATCAAAATCCTCGCTTTTGGTAGATGGAAAAGAATATACTGTACAGCCTGTGCCACAGTATACGTTTTTCCTGTTCCGTATGGACCAACAATTAAAACTGGTGGTGTTGGCACTTTACATGTGAAATATGATCGTATAACTGCTTCCTTTTGTTTCAAATTCAAATTTTTGAGATAGTCCACATCAAATTTTCTTTCCCTAATAAAATAATAATAAAATTACTTCATGAAAACGTTAAACGGCTTTTAAAAATGCCACGAGATCATGGAAGAATTGCAAACTATGTTATGTATATGTTTAGTTGTATTCAATGCGATTACCAATTAGATCTACAAAGTGAAACGTGCTTTCTACTATGTTAAGAGTAACCGATGTTAACAGATAGTCACAAAATGAAGATTTGAACACTTACCAAACTTTCAACGCACCCTTTATCTCAATGTGTGAAAATGGCTTTGGAAAAACAAAGTTTAGATGCTGTAAGCTGTCAACGGCTCTGTGCATTTCATAAAATGGAACACGGTTCAAACGAAACTGCAGCTAAAATGGACAAGTATACTTTGCAGAGTTCCACCGTAAAATGGTCCGCAAATTAAGCTGCGACCTGATTTCTCTACATGTATTTAAAGTTTAGGTAAAAAGCCATTTGCGATTTTTACTTAGAAAATATATTAGACATTTTGAATTTAAAACATACATGTATATTGGATATTTTGAATAAAATTATTGTGCGTCTATAAAATGCATACTGTTAACTTATAATCAAATCCATACACATCTGTCTTTGTTCTTCAATATAACAAGTTTAAACATTGCCGACTTATTACTATAATAATTAAATGTTATAACAACTTAACAAACCAGACCTCAACGTTGATTGCACGACCATTGCTTAGTTGTAGCTCTTCCACGCAACGGTTTGAAAGTTCCACATCAACGTAGTCTTTTTCTCGGTGTTCAATGAAAGCTTCGTAAACCTTCAATAAAAATCAACTCTAAATGATACTAAAGAATGCACTGAGTAACCAATTGTTTTTCGTGTAGCATATAAAAGTTATTTAATTTACAATTCACAGATATAAAACAAAGAGTGCCTCGATGGTCCTCACGACGAAATGGCGTCTTAGAGGATATTACACGTGTCTTTCAATAACAGAGCAAACGTAAAACCTTTCGTTTTCCCGACTGTGGTATCGTAGAATCTTCAACGAGTGCAATCCAAATAGTTTGGCATTGCCTTAAAATCAACTTGCCAGCCTTCGAATCTGGTGAAAGTTCATCTTTGAGAGCAATCCGCGCCAAAAGTTCACCTTGTTTGGCAAAGAATGTTTCACCAATGGGATTTTCGATAGGTTCAAGGGATTCCTTCAGTTCCAATGTTGTTTCAATGTTAAATCTGAAGACATAATAGGTGTTTAAATGTAAATAAAGATATTAACATAAAATAACCCTTCCCTCCATCTTATTTTGAGTGTGGCTTATTTGGATGTAATAACGATATTTTACTATTGTTTGGTGAAGAAAATTCAAACCTTGATATTTCCTCCATACGTGCATTTTCCTCAAAATACAGCATGGAGTGAGTCCATTCCTGATAGTTGTTCTCGTCCAGAAAACTGTCCGTGTTCTCCGGTAGTTTCAGGGGGTATGCACTAAGGAATTCTTTGTCACATGTTTGATCACTAAAATGTATTACTATGTTCAAAATACTGAGAAACTTACATTTTATGTTGTGTTCTACTTTCTTGAGTTTTTTTGTAACTCTATCAACTCTGATTTTGGATAACAAATGTTAAAGTATAAAGTTTTGTACTTAAAGCTGTAGATGCAGTTTTTAAATATTTCCTAGATATGATATTGCAATATCCAGCAAACACATTACATAATTTACCTTTCGAAGAACGTAACAAGTTCTACGTTTTCTTCATTCCATCGTTTTTCTAACGACAATTTGAATTGCGATTTGCGGTCTTCGATTTTCTCCTTAGGTTCATTGTTAACAGAAATGATCTTTTGCAGCAACTCCGGTTTACCAAAGTCGAAGATTACATTTTGGCAGAAATGTCCATAAATGTCTGTCTTAAACTTTATCTTAAACATATGAAGAGAAACATTAGAACATGAATATGAGTGCTTTAAAACAAATAATTAAATAATAGATAACCATACAATACAATTACGAATATCAATATAGGACATCAAAAATAAAACGTTTACCTTGATGGTGTATCTAAACTCCCCGACCCGATTGAAAACAAAATTGGGGTTCTCCCAAACTTGGCATTCCTTTTCGATGTATCTTTTCTGCTTGCCGTCTGCATTGTCTTCGCTCACAGAGGCAATGAAAAAGTATTCTGTCATTTCTTCGTCACAAAGGGAGACCCGCCTCAGAGAATACTTTGAAATTGTTTTAAAGGATTTTAAACATAGAACTCAATATTCATCAACGAACATGACTTAGTATACCCTGCCGCTGATTCGCAATAGCGTTCAATGGCCCTTTGAATAATTAATTGTGTAAAGAAAGCTGATCAACATATTAAGTAAAAAAAATAGCAATTGTTTATCCTGGCACTGTCCTTAATTTCTTGGCGATAAAATACTAATAAAACACTATTTCGTTCCACAAGTTAAAACATTATTCCCTTAAGTCTTTACAAATGAACTTCTCATGAATGCAATCATTGAAAGTGTATACAAGATATGTTTAAATTGATCAATGCATTACCTGCGATTTTAATTCAAATGTCCAGCCGTGGTCGCATTTCTTTCTATTTAGTCTAATCATGGGGTTCGATGTTTCCTTAACATCAACAAACTCGACTTTATCTGCATACTGAAGCACAAGAAAACACGCGATTGTTTCACAACAATCCATAGTATGTTATGGCAAATTAATATCAGTAAATATTATAAAGGTAATATTACAAATGCGTTACAAATGTACGACTATTTAATATATCCATACCGTTTTCTTTTTTCTGTAAACCTTTAGGCTTTGAGGAGCATTTTCGTCAAATGGTGAACACTTCATGTCTTCAATCATTTGCTTAATAATATTTTCCTTTGATGTCAGAATGCCTTCCCAATGTTGCTGTTCTATTATGGAGTGCGGTCTAGTACATTTGTTTCCAAATGGGCATTTCTTTTTCTGGACAACTCTGAAATATCATTATTTATTTAGTTGAATGATTTGTTTATGTAATTTGCGATTGTACAGTTAGCAAAGAAATAACTAACATTCTGGCATTTTAATTATAATAAACACATGATTTTACTGCCATTCAACTACAGTATCTATTAAATGGTTTACGCCTGTCTTTACGATTAAGGTCTAAAACATTTTTTAAGAGTACGAAATATTTCGTAAACCGCCCACTCCCCCCTCCACAAAAAAACTCGACCAAACGGCGCTCACGATGAACGGATCACGCCTATGTATAACGTATAGTGTATTTAATGGCTAGGTGTTTGGCCAGACAAAAGTGTAACACTAATCATACAACCGAATAAAACGTGCTTAAAAATCTTTAAAAGGTACTGATCACTATTGTTAATATTTATCAGACTGTCTACCTTTCGCAAAGCTCAAGACACTGTTGCTGCAGCCCTCTAGGTGGGGACCTACATGGCGCTTCAAAGACTACAAAGTGATCGTCATAAATTATTTTACTACATTAATTATTAAATATTATAAATATCCGATTTATCCGCAGAAAGGATATTATGTCATCTAAAGTATAAGCCTGCCTTCTACTTTTTAAAATGCGCAATTCTTAATTTGTGAACACTCAATTAAGAAGTGTTGTCTTAAATTGAAATTAACAGTAAGTATAATAGCATCCTTAAGTTATCTTATTATTTTAATATACAAAAATGTGAGTGATAATAAAATACCGCCATTGCTTTGTCTTTTCGATACATTGTTAATGTCAAAAACTTCTTTGTCAGACATGTCATCATTGGATGGTAGATGTGTTTCTTCGATGTGCTGTTCCGTCGATATTGAAATGTCATCTACTTGCTCAAATATGTCGTCTTTCATCTCGCATGCGGTGTTTGGTTGTGTTCGATGCATCGCAATCAATCCTTCATCAAATATGTAGCAAAACAAAAACGTGTTTTTCAACTTTCAACTACACTGTACTAATTGTTAACTAATATGCATTTACTTATGACATAAATACAAATATGTGTTACAATAGTTTAAAAATCTTTAAATATATCGGTCTAGTTTTTTTATATGTGATATAAAGCCTTTTACCTGTGGTGCCATATTCGAGTGCGGTTAAATCTTCAGACTGCACATGGGCGTCTTTCTTTGGTTCCTCAGCTAAGTCAGAAAATATTTCAAAACGTTTCTATAATTCATATTAGTAATTATGATAGATATTGAACATTTTGTCTTAATTCAATAATAAAAAATGAAAAGACAAAATTGGTTGCAACCTTATGCATGTACACACTAATTGCAAGAACTATCTAACTTTAAACAAATTACTAATCATATTTTTAACAAACCCGTATACTACTTTTTTCATCCAATGACGTTTACAGGCCGAAAAATTATTTCGATATATCCATTTTCTGAATGATATGCAGGTGTTGAATTGTATAGGATTATTAATGAAAATTATGTTTTCATACCAATGTCCGCCGAGGCGTTCTCTCTTGCCACTGTAGATTCATCTGAATCACTAGACGATTCAAATGTGAAGCAGATTTGACATCTTCTTCGTATCGGTGGGTTGGTGTTTTCAGAGAACATTTCGTCAACGCTGGTTTGCGTCGCAGCAGCATTTTCAAACTGTGTCACTATGGGATAGATTAAATCTTACTCTTTCCAGACGATTAAAAGAAGACTGAGTTTCTTACACAAGAACTTGAAGTTCCTACATTCATTACCGCTCTTATGATAATAATTCTGATTATAAAAATACTAAGAGTGATTTTAACCACCGTATCCACTTAAATATGCTTAGATGAATGTGTAGCCCAGACAATAAGACGCAATACTTCGAGCCCGTACCACTACAAGTTAACTATGGAGCGATGGTTGTATGGAATTGTTACAAATGACGCTAAATTCAAATAGTAAAATTGTAGTTCGGCTTTCTACTACTAGCAACTGAGCTCAAGGTTGGCCTCGAAACTAATTAAGATGAGCTGTTAAACTCGTGTGACAGATATCCTGCCAGCGGTTCTACACAGTTTGTCATACAAGTTGTTTTGTCTAGGTCAACAGCTGTTTAAAATTGTTTTTAATTGCAACAAATATGGAGGCATTATATTTGTTCCTGTACGGACATACTTTAACACCAAGTTTAACACGTTTACCATTTTAACTTACCTACAATAAATATTGAAGACATGATACTTGTCAACAATTGAGATTTTTAACATCAGTCATCTATGTTTTTCTCCACGTTTGGAGTTCAAACATGTTTGTAACAAAAACACTGTGACTTTCAGGTTAACATATTTGCACCTAGTAGTGCAAACTATTTATTAGTAGTAACGCAGATGAATGTCAAAACGGATGAAGAATAAACTGACAGACAAACTAACGAAGTGATTCCTGTATAGCCCCGTTCACCCACTGATGTTGGTGAATATAACAAACAACGAGAATACTTTAAATGTAACTACATGGTTACATGTTATACATAACCTTGTTGTGATTGCTATGACATTAAAATAATAAAAATATTAACTTAATCAAGAGCCTAATTATTATAACAGTACTGCAGATGACTATTTGTTGCATTTAGTAGTTATAACACGATCTTGAATGTGTATTTGTCACACATGATATTGCGTCAACAACAAAATATTTACCAATATCGTTTACTCCCTGCAGAAAGTCTTCCTCGTACACAACAACTGCTAGTTCGACTTGTTCAAACCCTTTCTGTCTTCTAATTTCTTCTTGAAGAGGATCAAACGCTTTCTTGATTTGCAACGATAAATATCTTTCGAAAAATGCTATCCATGCTTTAAGTGATTTGAACTTCACATAAATGGCAAGACATTCATGTTTTACACCGGTTATCTCAGTGCCATCTAAAACCAAGCCAAACACGTCATGTTGGTTTTATAGGTCAATGCACTTTTATGAGACAGTACTGCAAGGCGTTTACAAATTGAGGAAAATTAACAAAAAAGGGAACACACTTTATTACAAAACTTACACAATGTGGTTTTGTTTTCTAAACGAATGTTAATATACCTTTACGGACGACATTTAACGCTTGTGCAAGATATTCTTGAAGTTTAGTTCTTTGTTCAGCAGGAATTTCATCTGCCTTTAAAACTCTATTTCCAATTGCAACAAGATCGTCAGACAACTGCCGCTGTCCATTTTTGTCCGTTTTATTGAAGTTTACAATAATTTTTACCTCTGAAAAAGGTTAACCAAATGTCTGAATTATTCTGTGATGTAATCGACAAACTTCCCCGATTAAACATGGTAATTCTTTATACCCAGAACAAGCAATTGTTTGTTTATTTGCCTTACATGTTTAATGTTTAATTTAAACTCCTAAATCAAGCTAAATGTTAAAGTTTCTTATGTGGCTGATTGCATTCTTAAATGTGTCACGAAAAAGCACAACATAAGCGTCACATACCTTGTGGCTGAATGGGAGTATTTTTGTTCAGTTGCTTGTCATCCAATGATCGAACTCGTGTGAGAATTTCATTCACAGCTGCAAATTTATATTAAAATCATTAATCATCAGTCGTCACATTTTTTCCAAATACGACTGAAATTCAATTTCAGGTGCCAAATAACGCGTGACATGTAGTGTAGTTTGTAAACACATTATTTACAAAAACATCAACTGCATTAATATTGAGTTTGATAGTAAATTGCTAAGTAATATCAGACCGCCCAAGAGCATATGAAGCACCCTTTAATAATAAAGCACATCTCTCTCGGAACAGAATAACTTAAGAAGGAACTCATTATTATTTTTTCTGCATGATCCTAGATGCATGTAGAGAGGGAAACAGTTAATATTTAGTTTTGGCCCAGTTTTTGAAATAAAAAAGGTACGTGCTGCGCTTGCATTCATATTTGCCAAGAGGAACATGATATATTCAAGTGAGGCTCTTTTGTGAAGGTACTTGATAAAAGACCTGTACTTTGTTTATTACATATAAGGTAATTGAATTACCGTCTTTGCCTTCCAGCACATTCTTATTGACGTCTTGGACACCGGACTGTATTTCTTCAAGAACCTGTCCATGCCTGGCTTGTTCCTTGAAAATAGACAATCTCAGCCATTCTTTAGCGAGAAGGGAAACCGATATTTATTCATATTTTTATAGCCTATTTATTACTACGTAGACTGAAATTGTGTTTAAAGCAAATTAAAAATAAGATTCAATTCGAAACCTAAATTATATTTGTCAAAAGCGATAATAGAACGTGTAGCAATATTAATAAAACTTCAATTACAGAAATGTCCCATGCACCCGTGGCTATATGGCCACTTAACAAGCATCGGGACAAAGTCCAAAACCACTCTTACACTAGTCCTTAACCAGCCACATTTAGAGTGTTATCTACGGGTAAAGAGAAAATTGTTTGACAAGTTCAATACATCGAAGGAACATAGACTTGAACAATTATAATTAAAACTCTGGCATTATGATGGATCCGAAAACCAAGCTAAAATAGCAGTGGAGAGGATATATAAATATTTAATATAAATTAACAAAAATATTATGTACAATCCATACACACCTCAGATAAGGAGCGAAATATCACATTTTGTGAGAAAATACCCTGTTTAATCTCCTCCAAATCATGCTTATGAGCATCAAGAGTTGTTTGAATGCGTTCTATTGCTTTTTCAACTTTTTCGTGATGATCTTTTTCAAGGGCTGCGAGACTAGCCAATTCCTTTTTAATCTGATCAGCTTGTTCGGAATTCAAATTATCACCGTTTTCTGTATCATTTTGCGAATGAGAATCGGAGAGATTCAACTGAAGTTCAATTTGTCTTTCTATGATACTCTTCAATGCATCTTTTCTTGCATTCAATTCGTTGTCTGTGGTAACAACTAATCTGCTGTCAGCAAGCTGAAGCAAAACACAAGAACAATTTAATGAAAGTTACATATTAAACCAGGATGTATGTGTAATTTCAGTATTTAAAGTAAAAGCAAAACTAAAATAACTATGTTTTCCTTCAACTCATAAATCCTCACTTTTACACTCCAACGGCAAAAATATGTAGATTTTTTTCAACATAGGAACTAGACGGGTGCTTTCGGAAACAAAAAACTATCATGTATCCCCTATATGTCACTGGGTGGAAAAATGTTTTTTTACAAAGATATGGGATCATAAACTAGAGCTATCACGGGAAGTGATGAATACTCCATCCGCTGCAACACCTGAAGAGTTGACTCATCATACTTGACATTTGTGCAGAGTTATTTGTAAATCCCACCAGGGGTTCAAAACATATAGAGCGGATACGATAGTGTGTTTGACCGTAAACTACATGTTTCACCTTCACATTAAAGTTACTTTGGCCAAAACTACGCTCTTCACATCCTCTCATTGTACTTTACATTTGTGCCAAGTCGGACGGACTGACGGACAACAAGCTAAAACAATATATCTCCCCGTTTGATGAGGGGGAGACATAATCATAAGGATGTGTAAGAATATGTGTGCCTTTAATGTTACCTCTTGTAGATGTATGAGTTGTCTTTGAGCTTCATCGTCATCTTCTAGGGTCTCGTGTTTCAAGATGTCTTTAAAATCCTCAATGTATTGTTTGAGGTCGTTCTCGGAAACTCGTAACGAAGCAGAGTGGAAAATCGCATGTCTGTGTTGTTTGACCTTAAATTATCATCATCATTTTTATTATTTGTCAAGGTACAAATACACGTGGAACATTGATCAGGTAACATGAAGATAAGAAAATTGTATTTAACCCAACCGACATAACAAAAAATGGACAGATGTATTTTCGCTTACAGATAGTTGATATGAAAACATACTTACATACATATTTATCGCGTTCGTATTAAATAACACCATATTAGTGTAAAATGTTCTTACCTTTTCAATTTTATCCTTAATGTCGTTGAAATTTGCCTTTAATTTACGATTGTTTTGACAGATGCTCAGAAATGCTAGGGCGTCCAACTGTGCAAACGACGACTTCGTTTTGTAGCCTGGTGTTGAGATGAAACATTTGAAAAACTCAAACGAACTTGAACTCCATTTGTCAATGTTTGTATTTTGCCACGATGGTGCTTTGTGTGTGTGTTCATCTATTATTGTGTCGTAGAGTATTCCACACGCACTTGCCTGAGGACACATTCGTCGATTTTTCCGAAATCGTTTTGCACAGAAGCAATTATCAATGCCAGTTTGATTGCACTTTTTATTTTCCACGCCATGATTTGGTAAAAGATTCTCAGGCGTACAGTTTCTACAGTCGTATTCACTCCGTTTCGTTAGCGAAAGTACATACTGGACATAGTTTTTATATTGTTCATCCGCTTCCTGAGAAATGAATGTTGCGAGGCCTTCTTTTAAATACCGCAGCCCTAGTGTGGCTCGAATCCAATTTTGAAACTTTCCTTTTTTTACTTGCTCAGAAAGCGGCATTTTACTAACGAGTCATCAGTACATTAACACTAAACAAATTTTTACAAAACACCTTGTGCCGTAAGTTTGTTATCACATTTTGTCAGTCTAAATCATTAAAGCTGTACATAGTTTAAACATATTTGTACTTTGAAAAACAGTACACATTAAATGAAGTCAATGCACTGTTCCGCAAGGGTTCTCCAAACCCTCCCACTTCCTGGAATGTATCCTTTTGTCCTTGGATACGCAAAAACGCAAATAGGAAGTATGGAGTTATGTAATGTGTATGTCACAGTGTCATATGATAATCGTAGAAGTTCTTATTCACTTGGCATTGGACGTTATAAATAGTCACGATGACAGTCATGGAAGAACCGCAAATACTGATAAGCACGTTCGATGGTAACACTTCTCAGCTTATTCCAATGATTTATAGTAGCTCTGAAAAACCGCAAATTCAAATTATATCATTGATGATTTTTCCAGGAGACTAAATGTAGTATGATCTAAAAGATAAATGATAAAGACGAAAAATTTACACAACCGAAGTGTATAACATGTGGGGGTTTGCTTTTGGTTGCTATTTTGCCTCTAAATGTCTGTAAATAAAAGCCATTATTGAAATGTCACAGTTTTTCTATAACCAAATGCATAACAAAATGTTCGTGTTACTCTAATCATAATGAAAAAAAAATGGAGAGATGTTTAAAGAAAAAGTGTTGTAATCAATATAGAAAGATTAAGTTTAAGGGCACCATGACAAAAGGGCATACAACATAGATATTGGTTAAGTTGTAAACTTTTGAAATTCGGACACTGCTTGCCAACAAATCTTCATTTTAAAGAACAAAACTATCTTATGCAAGCATATTACTTCTTAAATGCAAGAAACATTTTAATTTTGTTTTCCTATATGTTCCTAAACTAAAGCGTACTTAAATGTTTTAATTGCTTTGACACAATAACGTACATTGTATTAAAGTTATCATGTTTTGTGTTACGAAACGCGTTACGTTACCGTTGACATTGGTTACAAATAGTCGCTAAAAGCAAAACTGTTTAAAACTGGTTATATATGACCTTATGTACTTACATATAATACATTGATGTCGCCTAAAACATCAATATACTGTGTTTCCGTTGTTCATTTTAAAACGATAGCTTCCGATTACAACTGCTGATATTTGAGATGCATCATTTCAAGGACTTTCGGAAAATACATTGTCTGTAATTCCTACCATGTTGTTTAATTGTACCTTTAAAACTGAATGTCAGTTTGTGTTTTATGTGTTTTGCTTAAGATTCAAATGTTTTAAAATTTGATAAACATACAACATGCAGAACTGTTTATGTTTCGTTACTTTTAGTGGACTGTTTGTCTTAAAATGAATCTATTATAAGTAACTTACCTCACTAACATACATAAGTACTCTTAAAACAGACATACTAAGCCTACCCACACAGCATATCTTTGCTAGGTTATGTATTAAAGGAGCTAGAGCACAGAAAGTTAGGTTGAAAAGAACTTATCTTAAAAAATGATTTAGGTAGAAGTCTTATCAAAGAAATGTGATGAAAAATGGCTGACACTAAAAAAATGTTGACTACATATTTTAAAAGATGAAAAATGCATATAATATGAGGTAAATCATTTTTGTGTCCGTGGACAAGAAAATGATTTCCCCTCATAATGAATGGTATATTTGA
>Ga0224511_10000221_pt1 | contig 23299 bp, 7 predicted proteins | sample SF_May12_sed_USG_2_FD_169988 | JGI IMG/M metagenome (GOLD analysis project Ga0224511, IMG submission 169988) | Sediment microbial communities from San Francisco Bay, California, United States - SF_May12_sed_USGS_8_1 | ecosystem: Environmental > Aquatic > Marine > Sediment | place: USA...
CTCAATAGTCAATATTCTTAAGTTACTCTTAAGTTCTTAACGCAATACTCTTTTTCCCGGGTGGGGACGCAGACAAGATTCATTGTTATTTTCATCCTCGCCTTTGTCGGATTGTTTCCCTTTGGCAAGGTAAAATAAAATCCGAATTACCGCGACGTCGCTTTCGTCCATAAAGCAATCGATTGTCGCGTCGGGCTAGATTTTTCTAACCGATGTCGGCGACTTTGCGATAATCGGCACATCACTAGTCATGTACCATGAACCAAGACATAACTGTATATTATTACACTGGTAATACTATCATAATAGAATTAAACAGTTTATTAATGGCACACTTCAGACAAAAAAGTCAAAATACTTTGGAGATTTATGTTGCAAAATATCTATAAACGTAAGTACATGTAATATCAACATGTCTATCCTAGCTATAGTATTCACATAAATAAGTTATTGGTAGTACATAAATGTTTATATTTTTAGTTTTAGTATTTATATTTTTCTGAGTCCCGGAACATCGAAATTATTAACGAAAATTTCACCAACAAGATTTGTTTTTTTATTGGATTGAGGACTCTTAAACCTACGCGCACGCGGACGCTTAACATAATTCCGATTTTGCATGGCCTAAACTTAAGGTAAGACCTTTGTAATGGATGCACAGATTTGCAGCTAGGTAGAAATTTTAAAAAAAATTATTTAATTGAAACACATGCAATTTACAGACGATCCACCACAGCGCTTTTCACAGTTTTTTTATATTTTACAAACAAGATTGATTTTTTTCATTATATTCATATTAAAGAGAGATACTAAGGTGTAAAATTACTTCCCTTTAATGTTATTTAAGCAAAAAAATAACCTGCATTTTAAAAAGAATTTTCTATGGTTGAAAAGTAAAAGCATAATATATATCACATTTTAATGAAAAAAAATCTTTATATTTTGATAAAAAATACAAATGTTATTCCTTCATAGTCCATTACAAAGGTCCTACCTTAATATAAGAAATATGGTTTATAGAGCTTAGCGCAATGAATATTTGAAAATCAAAGGGACCTGGGGTTGTACAGTGTATTATGTTATGGCGCATGTCGACTGTATGCCTGTCTGTCTACAGTCCGCTCATTTACATCAAACTTCTTTCACCTGGTTTAACTTTTCTTAATATCATGGATAGCCATAACCCATAAACGACCCCTATTGATTTTGGGCTAGTAGGTCAAAAGTCATAGTAACAGTTACCTCGAACATAAAATCATTGTCCGCTCAATAACTTGAAACATTTTAAGCATAGGGACAGCATAATAAGTGTCTGAGTTGTATTTGACCCATATATGATACATGTACCTCAAAAATGGAAGGTCACAGTGACCTGAAGCATGAAATCCCTTACCGCTTAATAACTTGAAACCTTTATTAAGCTAAGCGACACAATAGCTGGTGTCTTAGTTGGCCATAACACACAGATGTGAATCTTGTAAATAATGATGTTGAATAAGTATAAAAAGACAACACTAAAAGGTAACACTGAAACAAAATGCCAACAAAGAATGAGAAACAAGACCAGTGATGTCGCAAACAAACTAAAACCATTATATTATATCGGGTACACGTTTTTGTGTAATAGTACGGTATTAACTTACGTACATTAAAGTAAAAAGCGTATCGGACGTTCAGATCGATCTGGGTTTTTTATTACGAAGTTGTACGCGAACAATGCATAATATATTGATATTGATATTATCAGTTTTAGATTTAACATTCCTGAAACTACCGAAAGACATTACATGTTTAAGTGTTATGAAGTGTTATCGATAACATCTACTCATTTGAAATTTCCACCACGAAACTGTCTGGAAAAACACCGTTGTGTCTATAGAATTATTGGATGTACATGCACTGGCTATAAACGAGCGCACATGGAACACATACGAATAGTTCCAATGTTGTTATTACACAATCGCATGTTTAAATGTCTACCAAAAATACATTTGGGTTTTGATTTCTTTGTGTTTGTGTAATAGTATTCAAATAACCGTTCAGGCTGCGCAACTCGTGTCGGATTGGCATGGCTACACTAAATATAGAACAATTAAAAACTAAAAAAAAACAGCAATAATCACTGACTGGCCCATAAGTTGTTTAAACGCATCCGATTGGTTGTATAAGTAGGCCGTAGTGTCAGAAAAAAAGGGTTTTAAAATACAATTTTCAACAATCATATTGACTTAAAACACAATGCCTATACATTTTATAGTTGGTGAACACATCACGTAGAGTTCCTATTCCAAATTTGATCAAATTAGGTCCCTGCGGTTAACGCTCATCTCGCCCTAGAAGTTACAATGTTATACATGTATTGCATCAGTATAGTATTTTCTCCTAAAACCAATTGGTCCAATTAAATACAACTTAAACAACGTAAAATAATTGCAGTCAGTTGCATATTGAGCAGGTCACTGAATTAGGAAATAGGTTTTCATCATCCCATTAAAAAACCCACAATGCTAAAAGCGTTCGTACTTTGTTTATAACAATATCGAGAAGTCCTCTATACTAAGGTTGCTCAAAGCATGTCCCTGGGGTTCAAATTGGCCCAACACTAGAGTCACAATTTACATTCAATTAGTAAGATATTCCAACGTATTTTGCTCCAAAACCACTTAGCCCACTTTTACTAAACATCATGGGAATGATTTATTGGATGACTTTGTAGCAAACATGTTAACATGGTTCCAGTCGGTAGCACCATTTGATTACAGGGTCAGTAAATTGCTCCTGGTATCATAATTGCACCTACCCTAGGGGTCATACGTTAGCATTGAATAATAGAGGAACATCGTCAAACCACTCCTCCTCCTAAACTCCTCCTCCTAAACTGCTTGGTCACTTTTGATAACGCAACACAGGACTCATTGTTATACATGTATTTGGGCTTGATAACTAGGTGAGCGACACTGTGCCATCGGGACCCTCTTGGGATAAATATTACAAAATACATTTTGAAAGAATGAAGTTGATAGCTACATGGAGAATCTCGCACATATCAGCTTTAAATAAATGTAAACATACTTTAATTAGTCGACACATATTTTAAAGAGCTAACGCATTTGGCGAAAATGCATTATGCATTTCAATGACATAACTCAGATACGCTGAAAAGAAATAAATTATGCTTTTTAAATGCATTGTAATATTGGATATTACAATTGATGTAAGCATGATAATTACAGATTCGACCATTCGCTTTCTTGAGATCAACGCAGACAGCCACTTTGTAAAGACCAAACAATATGACAAAGCAAGAGAAGTACTGCGAAACAAAAACATACTTATTTTGACCGGTCATCCTGGCGAAGGGAAAACAGCTATGGCTGCACATATTGCTCTTGAAGACAACACAAGAAAAGAAAACTGCATAAAACTAGAGAGTGTTCGTGATTGGGAGGATGTCGATTGGTCACTTCGATGTTTTACTACGGTGATCATAGACGACATTTTTGGTGGAATAGCACTTGATTATGAACGGCTAAGAGAATGGAAAACAGTTCTAAACGACATTGAACAACGCGCGAAGGACAAAGAGTTGAATGTCATAATCACTTCACGACATTATATTAAAGAAGAAGCAAGAAACAAGATGGACAAAATATCAATGTTTACTGATTGTGCTGGGTACACAGTGCATCTGGATTCAAAAGAATTGTCATCAGAAGAAATGAAACTCATGTTGAAAGTCATTCTGGACAGGAATGGTATTAGGGAACGAGTTGATTTAGATAGATGTGTTGAGAATGCACAAGGTGTGTTTAATTTTAAATCAGATGTAAGAAATGAATGTGTGTTCGGTTTCCCGGAGTGCGCCATGTTGTTTGCGACACAAACACTATTTCGTCATGGTACCGATTTTTTTCAAAAACCTGAGCTTCATTTTAAGACTTATATAAAACAGCTGTACAAACCAGAGAAAACTGAACAATATTACAAGTTCATAGCACTGGTAGCTGTTTGGGCTGAGAAAAGCCATACTATTTCAGAAAATGATATTCAAAATCCAAAAAATGTATCGGCACATATTCGAAGCATTGCCAATTGTTTCGGAATTGACATCAATCACGAATTTTTAAAAACTGTAAGGGTTTCGTTGCACGCCTACACAAATTTTCTTTTTTTAAAAAGGAATGATTCAGGTGATTACACATTCACTCACAATGTGATTGGAGAAATGATCGGCGTTGTTTTAGGCGAGTACAAAGCATTGGAATGCATAACACTTTGTCAACTTGCTTTTATCATGAAGCGAGTGTCAATATGTAAAACTACAGAAAGTGATATGAAAGTATTACTACCAGATAGATTACATAAGGAATTATGTGAAAAGTTTATCAGACTTATTATCCGTGAAGACAGTAGTTATGAACCACTGACTGGAACAGCGGTAAAAAGTAGTGTAAAACTGCCTCTGAAGAAAGATTCGAAATCCTCCAGTTGTATGTTCGGGCCGTTTTATATTAGCAAACGCCAAAATTGCATTGATGTTGACAGGCATGTACTTAACCACGAAGCATTTAAGAGTAACTCGTTTGTAGAGCTTTTCACAAACCACGTTGTGGATACACATTTATCCTTCAAGTTGTTCAATTATCCTAATAAACAAGATCTTATGCTTGATGATGAACATCAGCCGTATATGTTGGACTATATACTCGAAAATGGTCATTTCGTTCTGGCTGAACAAATCATATCAAAAATTGAACTCTTTTTAAGACCACATACAACACTTAACAGTAAATCTGTCTGTGTGGTTATTCATCGACTACCATTGTTTCTATCGAAAGTCATTGAATCGTGTACAGTGCGTTTAAATTCTAGATGCACATATAACCCGCTTGGAATGAAATACGCATACCCACTGATTGTAGCAACCACATTGAATCAAGTAGAGGCTGTTAAATGCTTATTGAAAAATGGTGCTTGTATAAATGTGGCCGACGATAACGAAAAGACAGCCCTTCACATTGCTTCGCGGGAAAACTATCACGGAATATTGATAGAGCTTCTGAAACGGAAAGCAAAGGTAAATACTATTGATTGTTTAGGTATAACAGCTCTTCACTACACAGCATATGGTGGACACGAAGATGCAATGACGGAACTTCTCAACTGCAAAGCTGATGTGGACGCCAAGGACCTTAATGGGAAAACACCTTTACACATATCAGCCGAAAATGGTGATGTTAATATGGTAAACGCATGTCTACTATACGGAGCTGATGTGACTTACATGGACGACGTCAACAGAACAGCTCTACATTTTGCAGCTTTAGGTGGAAACAATGCTGTAGTGAAGGAGCTTTTAGTAAACCGAGCTGATGTAAATGCCAAAGACATTGATGGAGAAACACCCTTAAGTGTAGCAGCGATGAACGGTCATCTTACTGCAGTCAAGACATGTCTACAACACGGAGCTGATGCGAACAAGAAGGACAAATTCCACAGAACAGCTGTCTTCTATGCAGCCTATTTCGGACGCAACGATGTAGTGACAGAGTTTCTAGACAACCAAGCTGATGTGAATGTTAAAGACATTGATGGAAGAACACCCTTAATTGCAGCAGCGATGGAAGGTCATCTTACTGTAGTCAAGACATGTCTACAATACGGAGCTGATGTGAACAAGAAGGACACACTAAACAGAACAGCACTTCATTATACAGGTTTTTATAAAGACAATAACGTAATGAAGGTGCTTCTGGACAACAGTGCTGATGTAAACGTAAGGGACTCTCGTGGCAAAACACCATTACACATTGCATTAGAAAACGAGCATTTAGATGCTATCATACCATGTCTTTGTTACGGAGCTGATGCTTACCTGACGAGTTATGGTATCCTTATACCGCTACACATGTCGGTGAACGACGGAAATCTACATGCTGTCACAACGTGTTTGCAATACGGGGCGAACGTCAACATGAAGGACACAAATGAAAGCACAGCCCTTCACATTGCAGCCTTCCGTGGACACAATGATATAGCGATGGAGCTTCTAAAAAGCAAAGCAGATGTGAATGCCATGAATGGTGAATGGAAAACACCATTACAAATAGCAGCCGAAAATGGTGATCTGAATATGGTAAACGCATGTCTACTATACGGAGCTGATGTGACTTACATGGACGACATCAACAGGACAGCTCTACATTTTGCAGCCTTAGGTGGACACAATGCTGTAGTGAAGGAGCTTTTAGTAAACCAAGCTGATGTAAATGCCAAAGACGTTGATGGAGAAACAGCCTTAAGTGTAGCAGCGATGAACGGTCATCTTACTGCAGTCAAGACATGTCTACAATACGGAGCTGATGTTAACACGAAGGACAATTGCAACATGACAGCTGTTCTTTATGCAGCCTCTTTTGAACACAATGATGTAGTGACGGAGCTTCTGGAAAGCGAAGCTGATGTGGACGCCAAGGACGATGATGGAAAAACACCATTACATATAGCAGCGGAAAAAGGTAATCCGAATATAGTTAATGCATGTTTACAATTCGGAGCTGATGTAAATCAGAAGGATATATTCAACAAAACAGCTCTCCACTACGCAGCCTTTAGCGGACACAGTGATGTAGTAACGGAGCTTCTACACAACCAAGCGGATGTGAATAGCCTAGACATGAATGGAAACACACTCTTAATTGTGGCTGCAAAGAATGGTCATTTTACTGCAGTCAAGACATGGCTACAATACGGAGCTGATGTGAACCAGAAGGACATTTTCAACAAAACAGCTATCCATTATGCAGCCTCTTGTGGATACAATGATGTAGTGACGGAGCTTCTAGTCAACCAAGCTGATGTGAATATCATAGACAATAATGGAAAATCATCCTTAATTTTAGCAGCGAAAAAAGGTCATCTTACTGCAGTCAAGACATGTCTACAATACGGAGCTGATGTGAACCAGAAGGACAAATTTAAAAGAACAGCTGTCTTTTATGCAACCTTTTTTGGACACAATGATGTAGTGACGGAACTTCTGAAAAACCAAGCTGATGTGAATGCCAAAGACATAACTGGTTAAACATCATTAATTGTTGCAGCTGATAAAGGCCACCTGAATGTAGTCAAGACATGTCTGCAATACGGAGCTGATCAAAACCAGAAAGACAAAGTCAACAGGACTGCGTTTTAACGGGCAACTTATTTTGGCCACAATGATATAATTAAAGTTCTTCTAGACGGCAAAGCTAATGTGAATTCTACGGACAATGAGGGAGAGTACCATGTAAAGTATGTAGGTTTGTAAATAGCAATGTTTACATAGTGTATAACCGTTATTTAAAAAGTGTTTGAAATATGGGACTAATGTGAACCAGAATGACAGTACATATTAGTGTTCACGCTACTACAGTGTATGCCGTGATGACGGCTGCGAATTTAAAGTTGTGTACGTCAATGCTGACTGTGCATTCCTTGAGTCACAACACATACATATCTCAAGTTGCATTTTGTTTAATATGATCAATATATCTTAACAAGATATCCATCAGTATGTACACATATTCCTGTACATCAAATTACTTTGATTGATGGCACGTACATGTATGCCAATTTTCTATATGTTCAGACTTTAAGTCAAGACAGGACATTAAAAGTATTGTCTGCGTCTTCCAATAGAGCTGAATTAATGCGTACAAATTTGTGATGAATTTGATGAGCTTACTACATAATGTTTTCTAATCGCGTATGTTTATGTTTATGTTATATTTATGTGTCTTTAAGCGGATCTTTATGTGATGGTTTAAGTTTATTTTAAATATGTTTTAATGAAATCATAATACAGTACTTTCAACTTCTGGATTGAAAACACGTGTGTTATTATTATATATCTTGATAAAGTAATAATAATAAATAAGATATTGTAAATCAAGTCCCTTATTGTGATTTCGAAGTTTACCAACATGGGGCGTCTTTCATCAAATATACTGACGCAAAGAGACAGTGTCCACTCTGTCCGTTTGATAATATGTATTGGCGACAAATGTTCGTAGTGTGATACAACGTTTCGCAACGCATGGTTAAAATGAAAATGAACGCATTAAAGTGTACATTGTATGTATTAACAACACAATTCTTTTTTGTCAAAGGAATACAAAGTCTATGATGTGAAAATATTATCATGATACATATAGTTAAATAGTTTAGAACAACACATATTTAGCAAACCTATAATAGGAACGGACTTAATGTCGATCATTAAAACTACAGTTTCTACTTGTAGGACATAACATGCATTTTGTTCTATAAATGATCAGGTTTCGATGTGTTGAAATTTAAAACATCTTAATACTATTACTTCGGGTTAGTTTGTATCTACATATGTTCTTGCTTTTTATGCATTTAATAGAAATCTTATGTCGACAAATCTCTTGTTTGTTACATGTATTTGCATAATTTAATATATTCAATGTAATCCATGAAGCACTTACCGTTGTAACATTTTACTGGAATGATTTTCAAACCAGTTTTATCATGGCTTTTGTTCTATTTTATGTATCTTTTAAAGGTACTTGCGATGACCCGCCATCGAATTACGCTCAGTGGAGCATTCAAGTTGAGAAACAACTAAGAAATACTGCGTAAACTGCTTACTTTTTGAAGTGGGTAAGGTTATTATTAAGTGCGTGTAAATATATACATTCGGCACTAGTGTACTCTTTATGTCTGTTTATTTTGTATTTAATAACGGTTCTTTCCAGCATTGGTTACGTTTAATAAAGACGACTACCATCTCGCCTATTGTAAACAGCATTGTTGTGTTTACATGTACAAGACTCTTTACTCTGTAATCGTCTGACTGCTTCCTTTAAAAACTAACTGTTGGGGAACACCGAATCAGCCTTCAGGCACAGTAAGTTATGTATTTGTCATGACGACGAAGTGTTTTTATTGGTCGGCTGTAATTGTAAAACTCCAGTTTGCTTTAGTAGGCTATCGTATGCTAACACCAAAACGCACACAGGCTATTATGTGGTGACAAAAGAATGCAGGCGTACTATATAGACACACATCCTGTTAGGGCCATTAAGTTAGTACAGTAAAAGCCCTCTAAACCGGACATCAACGGGACCAGACAAGATGTCCGGTTTAAAGAGGATTCCGGTATACATGGGATTTTCCTATTTGCCTTAACATAGGTGGTAAATCGACACTCCAACTATAGTTAACATTCAACAGCTCTTTTTATTGACTTTGCGGGAACACAAAGTGTATGTTGTGAGATTTGTTTGTTATTTAAGGATGAAAATTATGCTTTTTGTGTTATGTTTGTTCACATTTTGCATTACATTTACACATGCGAAATAAAATCCTATTCAAAAACAACTGAATAATAAAACGTATCAACATTCTTAAAACTTAAAATATGTAATCTTATATATGTACAAGCAAAATGATGAGCAAACGCTAATACATACAAAAGTTATACTTGGTGAACATGAAATAAAATCACTGCATTTATGTCAAATAACAACTTGGCATACTACACAAGTTTACACATTTTAAATATATTGAGAACAAAAATATTCATCGAATGTGGTCTGTTAACCTTAACTAACTTTTCTTCTCTGTCATTGTCAACATATCTTGCACTTTATCAATATAGTCCGTGTCATTGCAATTTTAATTTTTGACGGCTTGAGGTTGTCCGGTATTGAGAGGTCACATTTCATTGAATCTAACAATAAGGGCCAAAAAGGTTGTCCGGTATCCGGAATAGAGAGGATCCGGTATTCAGGGTGTTTTATCACATTGAAATTAGAAGGGAAAAATCGAGACCGACGAAATCGTCCGGTTTCATTGGGATTCCGGTATTAAGAGGATCCGGTTTAGAGGGTTTTTGCTGTAGTGTGATTCCTCTGTTTTCATACGATTAAACTAAATTACTATAATGCAGCGATTCGATTTTAAATAATTTGTGCTACTAGATGACTATAAAATGTAATGCAATTACCTACACTTAAAGTGGTAGTACTTTGATAGTGTTTTCAGTAGTATATTATAGGGCGTGGTAGGCCTGTGTACAGCGAATGAGCCGTGCGGCACAACTGTACATGTGCTCTTCGTTCTTTGTTCTTCATCGTCAGAGGAGGTTGTGCGATGACCCAGCCCCAATGCCAAGCCAAAGGACGGACATATTGGCACCAAACGAAATACGCAGCGTGTTCCAACTTGCAACGGGAATTGAAATTAACTGGTAGATCGACGGTTGTATTAGTTTCCAAACATTTATGAATGAGATAATATTAGGCTGTTTACTACGTTGTAGAAGCCTACTGTTAATTTATTGACTATAACAGTGGTTCATATCTAATAAAAGAGCATAACCCGGACATACACATGCATACCTATTCAGTATATTTATAACAAAGTGTATTTGCTGTAGAATAGTGTTGTCTTTGTGACTATAGGCTTCACAGTGTATGCAATATTATACACATGATGCTATACAAAGGGAATTGAAATTACATGGTCATTTGAGCATTTTGTTTCTCTATATTTCTTTTAACCACCAATAACAACGTTAATGTTTTAAGACACATCATTTTAACGGTATTTTGTTTTACCTTTTACAATTAAGTGGCCTGGCAGTCCTAGTCGATCTGGAGCAACTGTGCAACAACCGGACCTGCGCTTAATTTTGGAGCACGAGAATGACAGAACAACCCGGCGTCTGCTTTTAACGACGATGCCTAGTGATGTCCATAAAACACGCATCTGCGAGACACGTGCATGTAAGATTATTGTTGTATCAATAAAAAGTTAATTAGGAATGTAATCACTGTACAATATATTGCTCTACTATTCAAATAAAAGGCAGTACTAATTCGATCACTCTTTTGTCGGAGTCCTTTTCTACTTCTTAGTTACGGTTTAATCAAGTTAGAGATGTTCGCAAAATGTTTGATTAATACAACCGTGAAACTTTATACACTTAATTGAATATCTCCATCTTGTAAGAGATTAAGTAATAATCAGACTTTGACTATTGTATTTTATATAAAATAGAGTAATAGGACGTGTCATCTCGTACGATACGCATGACACATTGCGATTAAATATATTTTAATCAGTAACAACTGCTACCGACAGGAGGGCTGATAGTCTAGTAGTCCATATATATATTTAGGTAAGTAGATATCAAATATCTACCACAATTAATGGAAATACATATTTTTACAAAGTCAAAAATGGGCATACAATTAGATACATGCACACCTACACAATACTTGTCGTGTTATGTCAACGACATTGCATACTAAACTGATGAAAGGTTATACGATAACACATAATATATTAACACTACGGTCCAGTAATGTATGTAAAAAAGGATTTGTAATGAATGGAATACAGACCCATTACTCAGATACTATGATAGTATGTGTTCGCTACGTACAACAATACACAACCTATGCAAGAGAGGCAACTCTTATTTGAATTGTATTAAAACCTCTCAGTTATGCGCATAAACGCTGAACAAATAAACGCATGGCTTGCAATCAGGAAATTAAAGCGTTTAATATTAATATAATTTGTGGTTTGTTTGTTTGTTTGTTTGTTTGTTTGTGTGTCGGTCGGTCGGTCGGTTGGTTGGTTGGTTGGTTAAAATACCGCCGCTTTTCAAATATCGGTAGGTTATACATATACAACGACTTTCGGTGCATATACCAGCGTTCTTGTGTTTACCAGTTCTAGCCCCATAACGCCACAAACATCGCTTCTTCACATGAATCAGCTGTGAGGGACAAGTGAACCAGACTTAGCGCAATAAGTGGTAACAATCATCACAGATATGATTTGATGTTCCATGGTTGGATCGAACACCTGACTTTCGGAAATAACTATTATTTTTTAATAAATTTAGTTAGTTATATTTGAATTGTTACATATACATACTATTATCAGGGAATTATCTAATTGATAGTACACCATCCTTGCAAGCATTATCTTGATCTATTAACCAATACGTTTTGTTTACATTCTTTGTTTTCAGAAACTGTAATAATAAGACTAGCAAACCATCTTATTTGCACTTTTTAAAAAACACTATTTAATCTAGTTTTACCATGTTTGAATGTTATGGTATAAATGCAAACGTTTTGTCTTGTTGTTCCGTTTCAGGTGTCCCGGAGTTTCTAGCTGATTGTGGACATTTCCTTGCTGTTACAGGCGACATAGCATCTTGTCACGTTGGGTTTCTTATAGTGGATGAAAATAACATTCAGAGTTGTGTATGTACTCGCCAAATCGTTACGGGATTTACTCAACCATTGACATTTCCTTGGTGTCAGCGGCGACATAGCATTTCCTCGCGTTGGGTTTAATATTGTTGATGAAAATAACATTACTCTTGTTTGTGCATTAACTCACCAGAAACCTAACCTACCGGATTTACTCAACCATTGACATATCAACTTTGGACGATATGCGTTACAATCATGTATATAGGTAACTTGTGTTTAATAAAATCAAGTGCGGTTTGATTAAAGATTGACTTTCTTTGTATCAAGGGTAGAAGAATCTCGCTATATTTATGTCGTTAATGTAATTAAAATGTGTTTTATGTCACATAATGTGACGATGCCATGTAGCATAATTATGTTACACACATAGTACTAGTTATTACCAGTTGTAAAGGGGCCCTCCTTGTGTTAACATCAATTACTAGCGGTCCGTGTATTTCAACATCATATAATAAATGAACATAAAGCTTTAACACGCTCTTTTGCAATCACCAGACTGCGGAAGATCATACAGTGGCCGCTTTGTCCGTCCGCCTGTCCGTCTTGTTTGTTTTCTGCACATAACTTAAAATGTATAGGTAATATTGTCTTAATACATCTTATCAAAAACTCATGGGTATAATTCGTAGTCATTGCGTAAGGCCGCTATTTCACGTTTCAGTATCCGTCAAACGTTTCTGCCTGTGTTTATCTTACTATAAACAGTGCCTACATAATATTGTTATCAGTCACATGAAAGTAAAATATAAGTTATCCAAAATGTGGTGAACAGTATTTTTTATCATTTATACGTGTAATATTGCAAGGATACGATGCGTTAGGGGCCGACTATTGAGCTGATATATGAAGAGAAAATTATTGCGATTTCCCTAATTTAACACAAGATAATAACTTAAATAACAAGAGCCGGTCGAACCGGGTAATGCTCCCTAAAAAGTTATTGGATACAGAGATGCAATTTGTCAAAAATGGTTGTAAAATCCGACTTCAAAAAAAGTTATGGGGTGGATACGATTTGGTGCAAGGTCATGATGTGACCTTGACCTTCAATGTAGCAACCCCAAATGTTGCCTACGACACGTCGTCTCAATATGGTGATCATTTCTATGAAATATATTTAAAATCCGACTTCAAATAAAGAAGTAATGGGCCCGACATGATTTTGCTGCTAGGTCATGCTGTTACCTTGACTTTCAAGGTAGCGACCCAAATGTTGGGCACGATACACCGTCTCAACATTGTGATCATTTATGTGAAATAGTTTTAAAATCTGACTTAAAAACAAAGTTATAGGTTTGACTCCATTTTGCTGCAAGGTCATGATGTGACCTTGACCTTCAAGGAAGCGACCCAAATGTTGCGCTCAAAACATCGTCTCAATATGGTGATCATTTCTGTGATATAGTTTAAAATCCGACTTCAAATAACGAAGTTATGGGCTTGACACCATTTTGTTTCAAGGTCATGCTGTGACATTGACCTTCAAGGTATCGACCCAAATGTTTTTGCCACACATTATCTAAATATGGTTATGATTTATGTGATATAGTTTAAAATCCAACTTCAAATAACGAAGTTATGGGCTTGACACCATTTTGTTTCAAGGTCATGCTGTGACCTTGACCTTCAAGATATCCACCCAAATGTTTTTGTCACACATTATCTAAATATGGTTATGATTTCTGTGAAATAGTTTTAAAATCCGACTTCAAATAACGAAGTTAAGGACACGAATTTGCTGCAATGTCACGCTGTGACCTTGACCTTTAAGGTAGCGACCCATATATTGCACGCGACACATCATCTCAATATTGTGATCATTTCTGTGGTATAATTTAAAGTCTGACTTCAAATAACGAAGTTATGGGCCGGACACGATTTTGCTGCAAGTTCATGCTGTGACCTTGACCTTCAAGATAGCCACCCAAATGTTGAGCGCGACACATCGACTCAAAATGGTGACCATTTCTGTAAAAAAGTTTAAAAATCCGACTTCAAATAACGAAGAATTGGGCCAGAAACGAATTCGGGACGGACGGACGGACTCGACTGACTGACTGACTGACGGACGGACGGACTCGACTGACCGACCGACTGACCGACCGACCGACCGACCGACCGACCGACCGACCGAACAACGTTGGTAACCGTTAGAGAACACAGCCCACATATTGAAGGACCGGCGCGACTGACTGACTGACGGACGGACGGACGGACGGACGGATGTACGGACGGACGGACGGACGGACAGACGGACACCCGGCGACTATATGCTCCCCCGAAATGGTTCGGGAGCATAATAAAGACCATTTTCAATTATATAGGGATGTCCAAACATTATGGTAATTTTGGAGAAATACTTCCAGTTTCTATACGCACGCTGTGTACGGACGAAATTTATCCGGATACTGATACGTACGACAAGAATAACACCAACGTTTTTTAACTTGTTCCATTGTTATCCGGATAGGCAATGCGACACGTTAACATACACACTTAAACTTAAACAGTTTGTCATCAACAACGTTTCCAACAATATTTAGGAACATGAAATTGCATGAGGAATAGTAATGCTGGTTGGTGGTGCTGACATATGGGAACACACTGTGCGCGGTGTACTTCTGGCGTTCCTCTGGCATACCACCGCGATCGCTGGATAGGAAAGTGTACAACCGGTCCTTCAATATGTGGGCTGTGTTCTCTAACGGTTACCAACCCAGGAACGCTCCTCTTGAACCGAAATTACTGGTATTTTCTGAAAGTGTGATTCTAATTATCAAACGGAACACCATTTTTATATTTTTCATCATAAAATGTTATTATTATTAATATATTAATTAAACAGACTTTAAACACCCTTAAACGTTTTAGCTTCTGACATTTTGTAATTGATAACAATCACAATTGAATACCTAATGCCGACGACTGGTTCAAAGAACCGTTCAAGGAATGGCTTCCAACGTCTTCGCGGACATTCCAGATAACAGACAGCTGGGTTTGTTTTTGAGGGTCCGTTGACAAGTGCTGCAAGTTCCGGCAACGTCTCCACATCGTTCTTTCGATACTTTTTTTTACGTGCGCGAACAAATAACAAATGTACAACAAACCAGACCTGTATCTGCATGTGGCGTTCAATTTTATCATTTTGCCATGTCATGATTCGCCACAAAAGGTATCCAGTGGTATATTTATTTTTATTTTGACCTGTTAAAAATTAAAATTAGTTGTTTCCGTAAAATTCATTCTCAATAAACTTTTTCGTGTTTTAACTTTTAACTGAATTAGATGATATCATTTAACGGAAGTTTTAATGGACAACGTATGTGCGAAACTATATACATGTAACTATGATAAATCACTATTTACAAATGATCGTTAGGTTAAGTGTCAGTTAAATTAATACCGAGACAGTTGTCTGCGTGGATGGACAGGGATGTGCCGGAAGCAATGTGGTGCTGGAGGGTCCAATCCAAAATGGATTTGACTGAGATTGGACCGTGGAACTCTTTACCGTTACGGCCGAGTATTTTGTTTTTGTTGACCAACAAATACAAGTGTAGTGGCTCAGCGCACCGACGAACACTAAATATCTGTGTTTTCTTAATGTCAGAAAAATAATGGGTCCCATCTGAAGCGAGAAATGTAACTCACGTTCTGGCTGTATTTAAATTTCACGTGTATGAACGGTTCCGTGCTCTCTCTTTCTCTCTGCACTATGCTCTTCCGTACACAGTTGTTGTACACCTCCCTTTCCTGAACAATAAGCTAAAGCTTATGTTCAAACGTTCTGTAGTAAATTATTATAATATCTTAAGAACGGAAACATCAATTGATGTGATCATTAATCATACTCTTAAAACGGTTAAGTAAATTATTAATGTTACGAAATAAACTATTCTTAACAAATGTAACTGTCGAGCTAGACAAACATGGTCAAGAAGCGCAACCGACGCATCTTCTTTTTCGACCACGCTGCCGACCTGACGTCGCAACATCTCGCATGCCGCGCACACATCTTCACGAGGGCTGGCTATAAGAATATGCGATAAGCATTCTGACCAAATCCTTATAAATGATAAAAGCGGTAGATTTCGCACATTCTGCTGTAAACACGCGGTCCTGTAGTGCCGAGTACACGGCACATTTTGTTGTGGCAGAAACACGATTGGCAGCGCATTGTCTCATCTCTGGGCTGCGTGTCGCGGTAGGCCATTCTCATCAGAGTACTTCCGAATAAAGGACACGACGCGAAGCACATCTTTGTATACAGCGGAATGTTGCAGGCGGCGACCGGTGTTCCCTCGCAGCTGTTCCGTTGGAACGTTTGTGCTTTCTTAATGCTTTCAATTAGAAATGTCCACGAATACACGAAACATGCACGCGTGATACTGTTTCACCACCAACAGAAGATGTCTCTTTTGCCCTCACCCTTTTGCCCTCACCCTTGTTTGCCCTCCCCACTCACCGTCTGACAAAAGAGCCATACCATGCAGGTCCTTTTCGTCTTTCGTCATTTTTCTTACATTATCAATTTGACGTGTAACTGCTTCGATAATAAAGCGTGTATTGTATTTCCTTTTACAACTGCAAGGTTTATTCATGAAAGTGTCTATGTTTTCATCTCTAATAATCATTAACAGTATACACATCATCTAAATCGCGATCGATTGATCCATATATCTGCGATGAAAGCGGCGTCGCATAACTGCGCACTCATATCTTTCTTAAAATGGTTCCGACAGCTCTTCTTCTGATATGTAAGAGGTTGAGGGGACGGGTTCTTGTGAATTTAAAGGCGTTCGACCGAATTGGTTAGACAACACGGACTCAAATTCCTGTCAAACATGGAATAATATTGTCGTTACTTAAAACAAATTCATTTAATTTTAAAACAAAAACATACACATCATTACTCTTAAAATGTGTCAACTCTCCCAACAGCTGAACTGTGCAATTATAAAGTTAAACTAATAAAAACTAAATATTTAAAGTTTAAATAAACTAACCTACTCCGAGCAACTGCAGTAGTCTCTCCAGTCGTCAAAAACTTTATTTTAAACCCGCAAAACATGGTTGAATGTAACGATAAAGACAGTCTGAAATCACAAAAAAGACCATACATGTAAAAAAAAAAAGAAAAAAGGACACAAACATAGATTTCGATGGGGATATATTGAGACAAGGTTATACTTGTTTAATCTCCGAGATTGAGATTTATGTGTTGTGTTTGACTGTTACTGTTTTCGGCAGCAAAATGTAATAATATCACATGTTAAAGGATTTATTATATAAAAAAGAATGGTTTTACTAACATCAAAGTCTTCTTTCATCGTCTCTGCTAAAAAATCTAAATTATTTAGTTTATAGGACGAGAGTTTAATTTTTCGGCCGTCAAAATGGGAGAAAAATCCTGACGTTGATTCACTTGGGTTTTACTCGGTTATGTCCCGTTGTCATTTAGGTCGAAACTAACACAACGCTCCTCATATACATTACATATATACAAGAGGTAAACACTATCAACTGAGATAATCATTTTTATCACACGTGCAAGAAGTAATTACTATTGCAATATTTTATGACCATTACTGTTCCTTTAACGTGCTGCTGTGTCCTTTGTTATAAATGTTAACACCAATAAGTAACGCGTGCTCCTTTTTGCTGAAAGGTATAAAATCCATCAATTTAAAACTTTATCGAACTAACGCAAGCATTATCAGAATTTTAGTGCAATATTCATATCAAATAAGTTTAATGAGAATGAGCATCTTACTTCAAAACATAGGGAGCAATTTACGTCAGAATTTCCCAATTTCAACAATTAATGAGGCCAACCAAACCATGTTATGGAGTCACAACGTACACCTATGAGCGCAAAAAAAAAATACATTTAGAAATACTAGGTCTGCATTGTGATACCTTTATAATCGCTCACAACAGTCTTGAACAAAAAAGTACAAACATAACAACAAAAAACAACAACAACAACAAAGAAACACATTCACATCCTTGCTGTCAGAACCGGAAAACGAAACCGGGACCTCTCGCTCCGCAGTCAGATACGTTTCCTCTAGACAATCGAGGCATCAACACGTAACAATTGCAGTCGAGCCATTTAACTGTTTAAACGTAATCGATTGAAACATAAACAAAGAAAGCCAAAATCGCAAGCAACTCTTTTGAGTGTTTTTTTAAAAAAGTCGTTTTTGAATAATTGCTTAAGTATGGTTACAAAATAATATGCAAACAACCATGGCCGAAAGACACAGGCATGGCGTATATACGTTAAACAGTGTTAATAGAGAGGACATGGACTGTGACTGTCATGCATGACACGAACACTACAAACACACCTCAAAACCTTAAGTCTGGTTTTAATAGTTTTTCTTTCTCTGAATCATACTAGTTAATTAATTAAAAAAAATCGTTTGATTACAAGACACAAATCATGTCCTTTTTGATATTGTGCAGTCGAAGGTTCTATCCGCTTGGTAAAAGTAGTCTTAATTCGGCAGAAAGAACTTCTCACGAAATACCAAATGCAGACGTATTTCCATAATAATGGCTTAGGTATGTCAGACATGTCGTCAAATACGTCTTAATTAAATCCCCGTGTCAGACGCCTTTAGCGAATCATCCAATATATGCACCTACGAATATTGAATCTTGAAACCCATTTGTATTGAATTTGTATAAACATATGCAGTTGATGGTCAGCATTCAAGGCATCACATTTAAAGTGATCGAATAACATATATATGTCGTACGCGTACGTTCAGTATTCAGTGAATTACTACTTATCTCATTAAAACATGAATCTTTACTTTTAAATTAAACTATGGTGCTCAGCCAACATCAATTCCGTTTCATTCTATATCGCGTAAACTTTACGCCGTGTTGTATGCTTATAACAGGAGCCGACGTGGCGCGAAAACTACGAAGTTAAAGCACCACTATTTCTGATGACATCTTAGTAGATGATACTTGTAAGTCAAGGCCACTTGTGTTATCCTGGTGATACCGTGATGAAATGTAGAATGTCTGCTGTGTTTACGCCTCATTTATATATTCTTAACAGTACAGACATCACGCAACGCAATTTATCCGGCCACGGTTTGCATATTTTTATGTCAAAGAATGACTAAATGTACCAAATATATGTGTGTATGTCTATTCAATAATGGTCAACACTTGTTATGCATATGTCATGTAAACGTGGAGATTAAAGCGCGGTCCAATCCAAGCATCGTACATTCGCCTACAGAAGTATGTGGAATTCAGTACAATTCATAGTTAACTTTTAAAATTGCCTTAGTAAGACGGTCACACATTGTACATTAAAAGAAGAAACTATACAAATGCGTAGACAGTTAATGATAACATAATTGCAACCACAGTATACGTACATTATTAGGAAAAATCAGTTCATTTTGTTACAAAACTAGCTCAACAGCGTTTTACATGCAAAAGGTATGACGTCGCGCACAGTAATGCTATACCCAAGCGTAACGTCAAAACGACGCTTATTTTTCGTCTTTTTATCTATTTGCAACTGTTTTGCTAATTTCCTCATTTTTCCACAGAGTAATTCAAGACAACAACTTTTGTAAGTTAACATGTTGATATAAATTATAATTAATAGAATGAAGCTTTTACATTTAACAATAAATCGCGGTAATTTGAGACCGTTTAAAATCCATACACATAATAAAAGTTTAACAAATAATAATATAAATATTTGCATGACCAGATTCACAGTGTAATTTTATTGCCAATTTAAAAATTAGTTTATAGTTATCATTATGTTGATATCGCCAGCCTGGCGAATTCGCTTTCAATCAAAATAGTTATTAAATGCATTTCAAAATGCGTCTGTGTAGTGAATCCTTCATCACAAAAGTGTATGTAGCAGCCATTTCTCAACAAAAGTAGATTACAGTTTGAGCCGGCACTGTTGCTTTGATTTTGTCACCAGTCGCTGGTGAAGAAAGTCATTCCCTTCTTGTTTATATGTTTTTATCTGCTGTACGAATGACCAAAATGTCGTCCTAATTTATAAGGTCACACAGATCTATTTCAAATGAGTCGAATAAGATTATCAATTATAGGCCATTTGTGCACTTCATCTTGAGGATTTCTGTAGAGTTGAAAACAAAATAACGTCAAAAAATCTCAAAGCGTTACATTTTTTCTCATCACGCATTTATGTCAATCAAATCGGTAATAATTAATATTTTCGACCAAAATTTCGCCCATGTATAGAAGAATAAAACAATATTTTGTTATTTAAATTTTATTGCAATATTTTAGTTTTTTCATTTATAAATTAATGCGTAAACTTTCATGGTAAACGCACACATCCTTAAAATGCCGAAGCGTTACATTTTTTCTCATCACACTTAATGATTTATATTTCAAAAAGTAACAATGTGATTGAAAATCTAAAATCATATTTTGAAATAAGAAAAAAAACAATATTTGTGTCCTGAAATTTTATAGCAATCATAGTAGAACTCAACCAAATAAATGCACTCACATTTACGGGAAATCCTTTTCTAACGTTAGAATTTGAAATTACTCACATTTTTTTCTTTACAACTTAGTCATTTTTATTTGAATCGATTAATCCTCATTTCCGGTGATTGTGTTGTTTGGCGGAAAAAAAATCGAATGGATTCCAAGTTATCGCTTTTTGTTTTAAGGGAAGCAATAAATCATGTTACGTTACTCACGTCAATTTTAGCTCGTCAACGCTGTTTAAAGATATTTGGAAATGTTTTATGTTGGCTTCATATATATCAATTTTACAGAATCTTTTCCCCTTTTGTCTTCTGATTCCGGTGACATCAATGGTATTTTTGTGGGATTAACGGTTGTTAAGACACAAACAGAAATGTTTGTCTGTATACGTCATTTACAGAAGGTATAGCATTACCGTGCGCGACGTCTATATATATTTTATTTTATGTACAATCCTTAGCCTTAACGTTTGTTATTATAACAGCAATACAGGAACGGTAATTATGTTTAACTATTTAACATTCGTCTTTAGAAACTGCGTTCAACACTATTTATGTAAAAATAATAAAATAATAAAACACATATATATAATAATAGGAATAAATATAGACTAAAATTTATAAACGGACACAAACACTCATCAATAGCATTGATAATGCCTCAATACATAATTTAGCTCAGTCTGTGATTTTCAACAATTATTAATGGAGACTTCAACACTACCCATACTTTATGGTCAATATCATTACTCATTGATATGGTGTTCAAATGGGCGGCTTAAAGCAATCGTTTCAATTAAAATACACATTTGCTTGAACTCAAGCACAATAAAATTTCTCAACATATCTCACCATTTCGCAGATGTGCGTGATTTGATGCATACCGGTTGATGTAAATGTTATTGTAACGATGCAAATATAAATAAATATACATTATTTAAATAAAAGTATCTTAATCTTAAAGATAATATACGAATGTACATGCCGTTAAAATGGGAACAAAATTCCTGATACTTTCCATTCAATAAATGAAAACATGAAGATTTAATATTAGTTTTAGCCGTGTGTCTATTTAAAAGCGAAACTGACAATTACCAAATATTACCACAAATTGGAGATAGACAAATCGTGTATGCAAAACTATGCTGAAACTCATATCGCTGGCGGTTTTTTTGAAAGGCTTACACATTTGGCAACTAATACACCTAACTTAACATGTTGCATACTGGTAAATCGTTTAAAAATAATACATGTTTAATGCCCTGTGTGTACTGTTTAACGCAAACTTTGACATAAAAGTTGCAAATGTAGATCTTACTATCTTTGTGACTATGGAATGTTGGCATCTTTGTGAGCTGACTAACAGTTCAGTGCATTGCGTGATATTAGCAGATTGTATTTGCATCTAAACTGCATAAGTGTATTGTCTGGATGTCAATTCGCAAACAACATAATAGCATATGAGCGTGCAGTAGTCTCTTGCGACTTGAAAATCTTAAAAAGGATTCTAGGAGTTGGCATTTCGTGCAACGTTTTTGCCATAACTATTTACAATATTAGGTTTAAAAACAAATTACTGTTTCCATGCATTTTGTATCCTAGTAAAGGCATCTTGTATGTGTTTGGTGTAATCAACAAAAATTTTAAGATGCATGATTTATAATGTTTTTGCAACTGTTTCGACTATTTTGTTAAGTCGTTTAAAGGAGTATGTAAGGTGCGTTTTGTGTTTACCTTAAAGTTTGAGAAAGTTTTAATGTCGGTATTATTACATAAAAGTACTATAAGGAAGATATGTTTTAGCTTGAAGTACACTTATTCTACAAACGTAGACCGATGTGAATAATCACAATGTCACACTACTGTGATAAAAGAAGTGAATAAGATATTGCCCTAAGCTTTCGACGCAACCAACATTTTCATTTATTACTTGGAGGCGCCGTAGGTCAAACATTATATCCTTAGTTTGATTACACCACGCTCTTTGTCCCCAGGGTCAGTCAATCATTGATGTTCATTTACTTCATTTTAGGACAGAATATAACATACATGTACAGAAACACTCTGGTAATGATTTGTCAGAGAAGAAAGTTACTGTAAAAGCAATTCGTGAACACAGTTAACTGCAATATACATGTATTACTTCTATACATCAGCATGCAATACGTCAACATTTGAGGCACATTTCCGAACAAAAGTTCGATGATGTATTTAAAACTAAAAGTCATTTGTTACAATTTTTTCAAGACATCTCTTTAAATATATATAATAGTAAGAAATATAAAACCTACATATTTTCATTTTTTTTTTGCTTTGAAAACAGACAATTAGCTTTTCTGCCATTGGGATAGTCCTACTATACATAACGGCTACTTCCTTTGTAACGCAGTAGATTATGCAACGATAAACGATGTATTACCAACGTATTACCATTACCAAATTTGTTCCTGTGAATAAAAACATAAATACTACAAT
>Ga0224511_10000222_pt1 | contig 23276 bp, 26 predicted proteins | sample SF_May12_sed_USG_2_FD_169988 | JGI IMG/M metagenome (GOLD analysis project Ga0224511, IMG submission 169988) | Sediment microbial communities from San Francisco Bay, California, United States - SF_May12_sed_USGS_8_1 | ecosystem: Environmental > Aquatic > Marine > Sediment | place: USA...
ATTAAATTACCCTTGAATTTCTTTACTAGAAACATGGGTGGCGGCATGTTTGGCGGATCACAGGCATTACTTGCGGACCCGATTCCGGCCATTGCATGTGCGCGCATCTTCCCTGGCTATTCAGTGTGGACCCGCAACCTTTACCTGGATTTCCGAGATGCTGGCATGACAGACCTGGAGCTTCGATTTACCTTTGACTATGAACAGGAGAAAGCTATTCGCAAGGATCTGGCTGAGCGCGGTCGTAGCACTCCGACCTTCGAGCTGGGCTTCTTTAATACTGACGGCAAATTATGTACCCTGGTAAGAAATACAGTTGCTATCCGTCCAAAAGGGTACCACCTACTGGACACTGCGTACCAATAAGGATAAAGGGGTTTCTCGACACAAAGCGCGACTAACATCTTGAAGCATATTTATAATTTCGGATGCCTCGTTAGCGCATTGTTAATTAGCAGGAATCGTTTTACGATATAGCTCTGCATTCTGAGAATTCATGAGTAGTGAACGCTGGTATTCAGGGAGAAGCCGTGTCATGAAAAAGGATAATTTTGTTTCCTTCCAATCTTCTGCCAGTAGCGGCGGCAACATCGGCCTGAGCACCAAAGCCAATAATGACAAACCACTACTGATTGAAAACTGGTTACTACACCAAGTGCTCGATTTTCTGGGCAATCCTGATATAGCAGTCACCCTCTGGACAGGCGAAACTATTGTGCCATCTCATACATCAATGGCAAATCGCTTATATATTCATGACCGAAATGCCCTGTATAAACTTGCCAGAAATCCCAGCATGAATTTTGGTGACTTGTATAGTGAAGGACGTATCACGATCGAAGGTGATCTCGTGCAGTTCCTGATTAATTTTAATGATGCTCTGGACAGGGTCGAGAATAGCGCCGGATATTTTAAAAAAAGTATTCATCATATTCTAGCCAAACCCCCTCGGGATAACTCCTTCTCCAGTTCCCGCGTAAATATTCACCATCACTATGACATAGGAAATGATTTCTATAAGTTATGGCTTGATAAGGAGCACATGCAGTATACCTGCGCGTACTACCCGGTATCTGGTATGACATTAGCGCAGGCGCAAACTGCCAAGCTCGAGCATATCTGCAGGAAGCTATATCTAAAGCCAGGTGACTCAGTTATTGAAGCCGGGTGCGGCTGGGGAGGACTAGCCAGATATATGGCAAAACACTACGGAGTCAATATAAAGTCATATAATATTTCACATGAACAAATCACCTATGCGCGCAAAACAGCAAAAGAGCAGGGACTGGAGAAACAGATAGAATATATTGAAGATGATTATCGGAATATTTATGGAAAATTTGACGTATTTGTTTCCATTGGAATGCTTGAACATGTCGGGCGGGATAACTATGAAAAATTGGGAGAAGTCATCTACCGCTGCCTCAAAGAAAATGGTCGCGGCCTTATTCACTCTATTGGTCGTAACCGGCCCGCATACATGAACGCCTGGATTGAAAAACATATATTTCCAGGAGCGTATCCACCGTCACTGAAAGAAATGATGGACATTTTTGAACCATTCAATTTTTCCGTACTCGATATCGAAAACCTCCGACTACATTACGCTAAAACACTCCAGGATTGGCTAGATCGATATAATAGCCACGTAAATACTGTAGAGAACATGTTTGATAAAGATTTTGCACGGACCTGGCGTTTATACCTAGCCGGTTCTACAGCTGCCTTTGTAACAGGGAGTCTGCAGCTGTTTCAGGTTTTGTTCACACATCAGAATAATAATAATCTATTTATGTCTCGAGAACATATCTATAAAGGCGGCCTCCATGACTAACTTCGACGCTATTATTGTTGGCGGAGGTCCTGCAGGTTCGACGGCTGCCTGGCACTTAACACTGGCAGGATTACATGTAGCCGTAATAGACAAGCAATCCTTTCCCAGAGATAAGGTCTGCGCCGGATGGATAACCCCGAATGTACTAACAACTCTGGAGATAGATCCAGAGGAATATGCCAGTGGCCGGACAATTCAGGCTATCACTGGATTTCGCACGGGACAAATTATGGGGCGTCACACCGACACAATCTACGATAATCCCGTCAGCTACGGGATACGCCGCCGGGAATTTGATCATTACCTCCTACAGCGATCGGAGGCTACAAAAATAACGGGGCAACCGGTAAAAACAATACGCAGGATAGGACGTAGCTTTATTATAAATGAAAGCTTTCAGACTCCATTGCTCATTGGGGCTGGAGGCCATTTCTGTCCTGTCGCACGTTATCTGGGTGCGAAAATTGGAAGCGGTGAGCGAGTGGTGGCAGCTAAAGAAATCGAGTTTGAGATGTCTCCTCATCAGCAGCAATTATGTGCGGTAGTGCCAGAGCGACCAGAGTTATATTTTTGCGAGGATCTAAAGGGCTATGCCTGGGTTTTTCGGAAAGATGGTTTTCTGAACATTGGGCTAGGCAGGGAGGACAACCATAAACTCTCAGAGCATATTGATCAGTTTATCCAGTTCCTGACTGACACCGAACGCGTCCCATTTGAACTCCCTTCCTCTCTTCATGGACATGCCTATTTGTTATATGGTCACGGAACCCGTAATGCTATCGGCGACGGAGTAATACTGATTGGCGACTCCTTGGGACTTGCCTATCCTGAAAGCGGGGAAGGGATTTTGCCCGCAATCGAGTCTGCCAGTCTGGCAGCAAATGTTATTCTGGCCGCAAATAACGATTACCGGAAAGATAAATTGCTATGTTACCCGGAGAAACTGGAGGCACGTTTTGGCAAGGCGTCCAGCGCTTCTGCCTGGAAAAAATGGTTAATCCCGGCGGCAGGCAGAAAATACATTAGCGAGAAACTGGTAACTAACCCCTGGTTTGCTCATCACATGGTTATGGATCGCTGGTTTCTACACTCAAATCGACCAGCGCTTCACGCTCAGAACCGGCATCAGTAATAGTGTTTTGTTTCCTTGCGCCTGCGCCCGGAACGTTGCACCACCACCCCTCGGATCGCATATTCGCCCTTTATCTCAGTGCGAGGATAAGCCTGGTTTAATGCATGTAGATATTTTTTTCCATCTTCAATAATAAACTGCCGAAAGGTAGTGTCGCCGTCATAATCAACCACAACAAAGGCGCCGCTAATAGCCGGCATGCCCGGATCAACAATGATGATATGTCCATCATTAAATTCCGGCGACATACTATCGCCCATCACTCTTAACGCATAGGGTTCCGCAGCGGAACACCCACTACCTGCTTGATTCATTAGTTACTCTCAGTTTTTAAAATCATCTTTAACCTGGAATATTTGATCCCGAGGATCGCATTATTATTGCCTGAACAAAGGCTGCCTCCAACAACTCCTTATTTATTCGTTCAGGCAATAAATCCCGCACCGTATACAACATCTCTGCCTGACGACACGCATGTCGTTCTAACCGATCTCTGGTTCCGACGCTAACGTTGGTATGGGTAAGCAAATTAGCCGCCTGCCAATTGTGATAGTCTCTAACCAACCTGGCTTCCTGATCAGTTTCCCATCCGTCCTCTGTTAACAGCAACTCCGGGAACAGCCCCTTATCCAGATAACGCCCTTCCAGTATTTTGTCAATTCGGCAACCATTATAACCATGTCCTGAGCCATCGCTACTTCGTTGAAACCACTGTGCCCTGGCTAAGGCCCCGGCCCGTGCTCGAACGCATCGATGCAATACTTCGCTATGCGGGTACGGCAGATTCGCTCCACCTTCGTTAGCGAGCACCCCAGACAGGCTTGGCGCATGAAATGTATTTTCATTGGAATAAGTGGCAATCCAGTTAACATTCTCAAGGCGCGGCGGGGGACTGCCTGCCAAACGACTGCTTACCAACGCCAAAGGCAAGGACTGCTTATCCAGTAACCACAATTCCAGTGAATCTGCCATAGGAAACGGCAACTCCGGCATGGACTCCATTGCCTGAATGTAAGGTTCTGTTTGGGCGGTTGAAATAAAACTACTAGCGTTATCGCGATACCATACTCCGTGCATGGCGTAACGGGCACCGGTCTGGTTTAGCTGCACCCGCCAACAATGGCCATCTGTACTCAACGCCCGGAATCCGGAGATATCTACAACCTGCACCAAACCCCCGTAGGGAGATAGTTGGCGCATACTGTAATAACTAGGTCTCGATAATAGTGACAACGATTCGCCTCTCGCCTGACAGATAATCCAGGCCTCTCTGGATAGTATAGGTGGAGATCAGCGGTTGACGACGGTGGATCCCCTTAATTTCGAGGTCCACCGCACACTAAGGAAGGGTTAAACCAACACAGCATCCACAGGCTGGATGTAGGGGATGGGCGCCGGTGTTTCATCGTCAAAAGTCACCAACTCCCAGGAGCTGTCCCGCTCCATCAGCTTGCGTAACAGCTTATTGTTCAAGGCATGTCCAGACTTATAACCGGTGAAAGAACCGATAAGACTGTGGCCCATAAGATATAAATCGCCGATAGCATCCAGAATCTTGTGCTTGACGAATTCATCATCATAGCGCAATCCATCTTCGTTCAGGACTCTGAAATCATCCAAGACTACAGCGTTATCAAGGCTACCGCCCAGCGCCAGATTACGCTCATGCAATAACTCGATATCTTTCATAAACCCAAAAGTACGTGCACGGCTAACCTGCTTAACAAAAGAGGTAGATGAAAAATCCAGCTCCGAGCAAGTCATTTTGTCCTTAAAGGCAGGATGCTTAAAATCAATAGTGAACGAAACCTTGAAGCCATCATACGGATCAAAACGCACCCATTTGTCACCATCTTTGACGGTCACTCGCTCTTTAATTCGTATAAACTTTTTAGGAGCTTCCTGTTCATGAATGCCCGCTGACTGAATCAGAAAGACAAAGGGCGCAGCGCTACCATCCATAATTGGCACTTCTGATGCACTGACATCCACATAGGCATTATCAATACCCAGTCCCGCCATTGCCGCCAACAGATGCTCAACTGTCGACACCCTGATCCCGTTTTGAATCAGCGTGGTTGAAAGACTGGTATCGCCCACGCAAGAGGGACAGGCCTTCAGCTCTACTGGCACATCCAAGTCTACTCGTCGAAACACGATACCCGTATCCACTGCCGCCGGTCTCAGCGTTAAGTATACTTTTTGCCCTGTATGAAGACCCACTCCCGTTGCAGTAATGACGTTCTTTAGAGTACGCTGTTTGTAATTGGAGAACACGTTAGCAGCCCCCCAGTGATATAAAAGGGAAAATCATAGACTTCTCAATAGGTTAGATTTGTTGTAAAAATGCCGAAAGTGAGTCAATCTTACCACAAATGTTGTATATAAGTATACTTATAGCACAAAAATAGCAATAAACCAGTTGATGACAACATTATCTGACTAACTGGATGGGATTAGTGACAACCGGAACAGTCGCTAGTTCCAAAAAGAATTATCTAAAATTATACCCTTCTATTTTTCTTTTTCCGAGCGCGGGGATGGGACTTATCATAAATTGCAGCCAAATGCTGGAAATCCAGGTGAGTATAGATTTGTGTCGTAGAAATATCAGTGTGACCCAGAAGCTCCTGGACCGCCCTCAAATTGCCGCTGGACTCTAACAGGTGACTGGCAAACGAGTGACGCAACATATGAGGATGAAGCGGCTGTTCCAACCCCTTTCGTTCGGCCCATTTAGCAACTCGTTGCTGAACTGTCCTAGGGTGGATTCTGGTTCCTCTTAGACTAACAAAAAGGGCCTGTTCTTCAGGTAACGCAATATCGGGGCGTTTTAACAACCAGCTGCTTAACGCTCTCTCAGCCGCCGCCCCCACAGGCACCACACGGGTTTTTGCGCCCTTTCCGGTCACCCGCACCAACCCCTGCTCCAAATCCATATCATAGATGTCTAATCCTATTAACTCCGCCAGACGCAGTCCTGAAGAATACACAAGCTCCAGCATGGCCTGGTCACGCTGCTGTAGGCCGTCCGGCTTCAGGTCAGACTCAAGCAAAGACGTCATTTGATCAACCGTTAACGCCTTGGGCAGCCGTTTGGCTGATTTCGGCGCAGACATCTTATCTCCAGGATTTATCGATGCCAGGCCTTCCCGTATAAGGTAGCGGAAAAATGAGCGCACCGCGGAGAGACTACGTTGTATGCTGCGTCCGGACAAACCCTGACGATGGAGAACTGTTACAAAAGACCGAATTGCTTTGGCATCCAACTGTCGCCAGGCAACAATTCCTTGGGCCTGGCAGTGTAGCGCCAGTCTTTCGAGGTCAAGACGATAGTTTTTTGTTGTGTGGAAAGAAACCCGACGCTCCAGCTCAAGATAGCTGATAAAGGTATCCAGTTGCGCCTTAAGTTGCGGGGAGGTCATTACCCGCGGTACCTAATGCCCCAAATAACGCTGTATGCCCGCCGACAAGAGATCACCTAGCTTGGTTAGATAGGCTGTCCCCATTTGAGGTTTAAAGCGTTCCTCATCGAAGCTTCCCAGCGCCAACACTCCCAGTGAGCCCTTTGGCCCCAAAGGAACCAGGGCACAGGATTTTATCAGTTCCGCCTGATCGCCGAACATATATGTCAGCACCTCTGAAGACTGGCGGACACCGCAAACAGGTTTTTGCCGCCCTTGGGTCTGAGGAAATACCTGCCGTAGACAGGCACCCAACTCTCCCTCTTCAATTTGCGGATCCTCGCCAGCATCAATCAAGCGAATTGCCACGCCATCTAACTCGAAGTCTTTCGTAAGGGTTTCGCGAGCAACATCCAGCGCCTCGTCCAACGATCGAATTGTCAGAATGGCCAGGCTGAAGCGATGTAAGCGGTCACTTACCTTATCGTTCTCCCGGGCAAATCTTACCAGTTCCTGAAGCTGCTCCATAACTCCCTGGTTCTTTTCTCTAAGCACCAACACTTGCCTTTCAATCAGAGAGATCGCCTCACCGGTTTCTGGATGTGGAATTTCGAGACTGGCTAATAGTCCTGGATTATTATGGAAATATTGCGGGTTATCTTCCAAATAGCGAAACACAGCCTCTTCCCAAGAAATGCTGTCCTGTTCTTGCTCTGGCTGTTTCCGGCTCATAAATAATCGAGGTTTATTGTACCTTCAAACACTGTTGCCGCAGGACCCGTCAACCAAACCGGCTTACCCGGGCCTTCCCATTGAATCTGTAAAACCCCCCCAGGGAGTGCTACCGATACCTTAGCATTTAATAGCCCCTGTTGTCGTCCCGCAACAACAGCGGCGCAGGCGCCGGTACCACAGGCAAGAGTCTCTCCGACCCCGCGCTCATATACCCTCAGCCGGATATGGTCTCGATCAACAATCTGCATATAACCGGCGTTGACACGATTAGGGAAGCTCGCGTGCCGCTCTATTTTCGGGCCCTGCGTAGCCACTGGGGCGAGATCAATATCGGTAACTATTTGTACAGCATGTGGATTACCCATAGACAAGACACTGACCGAAACCGGCCTGCCTTCGATATCCAGGGGATAAGTCACAGCCACGGAATCATCTGTTTTGAAAGGTACAGCGCCCGGTTCAAATACGGGCGCACCCATATTAACGGTTACCTGATCATCCGGCTGAATTTTGAGATGAATCACCCCTGCTAACGTCTCTACAACTATCTCATCCTTATCGGTTAATCCTTTATCCCTGACGAATCGGGCAAAACAGCGTGCGCCATTACCGCATTGCTCAACCTCTCCCCCATCCGCGTTAAAAATACGGTAACGAAAGTCCGCTTCCTTGCCAACAGGGGAATCCACCAATAACACCTGGTCACAACCAATACCAAAACGCCGGTCAGCCAAGTGCTGTATTTGCTCCCGGCTCAGGTCAATTCTCTGGCTAATGGCATCAAAAACAACGAAGTCATTCCCCAGGCCGTGCATTTTGCTGAACTTTATCAACATGCTCCAACGTTACACCAGCTAACGCCTTAAGGGAAACCAAGGGCGATCTGCAGGCGACAGGCGCCTGCAAAATGTGTTTCAAATTATGAATTAACTGAGTGTACACTTATCTTGGATGAACTTGAATTAGTCACGAACCCTGTTGGCCCTTACAGAATAGATCTAGATGCCTCTCGAATAGCTGAATCACGACCCCATATAACCTGTCTGGAGATATATGAAACACCGAATTCGGAAAGGCTTCCATAAACTGAAGCGCCATCCTAACCAATGGATACGTATTGTATCGGGGGTGCTCTTTGTTATAGGCGGGATACTGGGTCCGTTCCTTCCGGTACTGGGGGTATGGATGATACCGTTGGGCCTGATTCTCCTGTTCGCTAACTCACCAGCCTATTGGCGGCTACGCAAACGTTACGTAAACTGGCGGCGCGAACGAAGAGTCCGCAATCCAAAAAAAATCTAGGTCGCCACAGTTTCCGTTGCCACCATATCCTCGAAAGTCTCCCGTCGCCGAATAACTCGATAGGAGTCACCATCGACCAACACCTCGGGGGGGCGGGGCCGCGAATTATAATTGGAACCCATGGATGCGCCGTAAGCACCTGCTGCCAGGACTGCTACTAGACTTCCCGGTTCCAGTAGCAAAGCCCGGTCATGTCCAAGAAAATCACCACTTTCACATACCGGGCCCACTACATCATAAACTACTGCATTACCGTCATCGGTCTGTGTTACGGGCACAATAGGATGCCAGGCATCATACAAAGATGGCCGCATTAAATCATTCATGCCTGCATCAACAATAGCGAAGTTGCGTTCACCAGCAGATTTTAGGTATTGGACTCGAGTCACCAGCATGCCTGCGTTAGCAACAATGGAACGTCCGGGCTCAATAATGAACTTCATACGCTGGTAACGGGAACCAAAGGACTGAAATTGTTCCATTAGCGCTACGACAAAGTCGTCCGGATCGGGGGGCTCTTCGTCCAGATAGGTCACACCCAAACCACCACCCAGATCCAGCTCATCCAAAGAAATGCCGTGATCCCCGAGCTCTCCAACCAGATCCAGCACCCTCTCCAAAGAATCCAGAAAAGGCTCGATGCTGGTGAGTTGTGAGCCGATATGGCAGGCGATCCCGCGAAGTTTTATGTTAGGCAGCTTACTGGCGCGATGATAGACGCTGGCAGCTGTTTCAATGGGTATACCAAACTTACTTTCTTTCAACCCGGTGGCAATATAGGGATGGGTTTCAGGATCAACATCCGGATTAACGCGCAAGGATACCGGTGCCTGCCTACCAAGTCCTCCAGCCACCTGATTCAAACGCTCAAGCTCCTGTTCCGACTCGACATCAAAACAATGAATCCCCGCCTCCAAGGCCCGTCTCATTTCCTCAGCTGTTTTTCCCACACCTGAAAACACCACTCGTCCGGGGTCACCTCCTGCGAGCAAAACACGTTCCAATTCACCAACCGAAACGATGTCGAACCCCGATCCCAGGCCAGCCAACAAATTCAATATCGCCAGGCTGGGGTTGGCTTTCACTGCATAACAAACCAAATGATCACGGCCAGAAAAGGCCTCGTTGTAGGCCTGCCACTGAGAAACAATCTTGGCCTTTGAGTAAACATATAGCGGTGTGCCCAGTTGTTCTGCGAGCTGTTTTACTGGCACATCTTCCACGTAAAGCTCGCTATTGTAGTAGGTAAAGGGTTCCACGCCGGATTTCGCTATTTAGTTTTTGTTTAACTATGCCAACATAATATACGGGTACTACTTTTCCTGCCCCGTTTTTTTCTTATCAGCCTCCTTGCTGATGCCAGTCTGTTCCGCATCGTGTTGCGGTAAATATAGGGGCCCTTTTTTTCCACATGCACCCACACCCAAAACGATACCGAACCATACCACCGGCAGCATCATGCCAAGCACCCGAAACAGGCTCTGTTGTCTCATTTATAGGCTCCGAACAAAACCGCTCAGCTACGAACCATCACCACGTCGTGATGGCGCAGCTCATCTTTTATATCATCAAACCCGATTAAGTCATAACCGTTCATGGCTCCGGATTGGGTAACACCGTCATTTACCCATTTTTTCACCAGGCCGATGACGGGCGCACAGGGAATAATAGGCCCTGCACCACTACGACCCACCAGAAAGATGTTATGAACAATTGCCTGACTGTTGTTCGCAAGACCGGATATCCTGACGCCTACGGCGTCATGATCGCTCCCCATCCGCCGAAAGAACCTGCCTGTTCTTAATAATGCTCTGGCCAAACGAGCGGGATGCTGTATCCTGTTTTTTGAGGTTAGCCAGGAGAGAATCGATAAACCGAAGTTAAAAACATTTAATTCGAAGCCGGTCCGGAAGGTCACTGTTTCCGCCTGATAGCGCTCGCTGAGTATCTCTAGCTCCGGCGCATCACATAAATACAATCGTCTTTTGCCTGCCGGGTCAGGAAGCTGGACACTACGCCCCTTGCTCCACCCTCGAAACGTTCGCCATTGACCGCGGCCTTTCAAACGCATAGACCGACCAATCTGACTTAACAGACTACGCATACTGGCAGTTCCACCCATATTTTTGTTTCCGTATGAGACAAAAACATTGATTTCGCTGATACTGGCAAAATCATGCTTCACACTATCAACCAGCAATGTCGATATCGTAGGCGAGAAGCCGGCCCCCGTTACCAATAACACGCCGTTCCTGACGGCGGCACGATTTAGTCTTTCAAAACCTGATATGTAATCTCGAGAGTCCGCCAAATCAACATAGTGCACGCCAAACGTCGCACACTGTTCGGCTATTCTGTAATCCTGGCTATCAAAAGATCCACGAACATTGATAACAGCAAACATGCTTGGCAAAACTGCGCCAAAAGTGCCTGGATCATTACAGTCCAGTGTTAAATAGATAACGGGACTGTCTTTTTTATTCCGCTGCTTTGGGGGATTGCGCCCGGCAACAACACATTCAATACTCGGATCTTGAGCCAGCACTCTGGTGATCCGGCTACCGTAACTCCCATAACCGCCAAGAATAAGTACCTTCTTTTTCACTTTATTGTAGTTTAGTAACTATTCCCAGTTTCCTGGCATTAACACAAGACTGGCGGGCTCCTGGCATTTTGGACAATCAATTACACCAGCCTTTTCCTGCAAAAGTGTAATTTCCTTGTCGTAACAAAATGCGCAGCGAGGCGACTTGTCTTGGCCCGTCCAGGTACTACCTATGGAGCCGCAACTACTGCAGTTGAACAACCTTAGCGCCAAAGTCTGATCTTTTCCCGTCCCAACAGGAATCTGGTCAACCTTATATTGACAAAAGCGACACTTAAATTGAAAAAAGCTACCCATGTTTCTTCTGTTCTCGCTATTTAATTAATAATTCGGACAATGTCATTGCAGTCTTCCCAAGGCTCTCAACTCCTGCGCCATTTTGTCCCGTTCAATTTTCACACGAACCAGTTTTTCCGTTACCGTTTTCAGCTCCTCGTTGACAACATCCAGTTCCTCATATAACCGGTCTGTCTCAGCTTGCATCTGGCCCAGTTTATCGTGAGCGTCACGTAACCCGGCCCTTAGCGCCTCCAGCTCGGTATTGTTACCACACCCCCATAAAAACAAACCAACTGATATTAAAATTACGGCCTTTCTCACTGACGCCCTCTCTTCCTCTATCTTGCTGTAAACAGGTGGTCGGGATTGTAGAATAAAGCAATAACTGAGAGTATCCCCGAAACCGGGGTTAATACACCTGGATTAGTCCAAAATCAATACGAGAAAGCTTATGTGGTACACACGAAAATCTGTTGTCAGGTTTGAATGTACGGGCTGCGGAAGATGCTGTACAGGCAGCCATAATACACACTACATCGAGGTCAGCTCCAAAGAGCAACGGGCAATACAAGAATTTCTTGCTGTTTCAAGCAGCTGGTTCCGAAAGCGCTACCTGGTTCCTGTCGCCGAGGACATGACGGGCATTGCCATTCTGGACACAGGGAGCTGCACCTTTTTAAAAAAGGACAATACTTGCAAGATTTATCCTGTTCGCCCGAAACAATGCCAAACCTACCCCTTTTGGCCTGAAATCATGCATTCTCCTGTTGCCTGGAACCGGGAGAAACTGTATTGCGAAGGAATTGGCAAAGGAGAGCCTATCTCTACCGTAAAAATAAAAAAACTTATCAGAGAAAGCAATGAATAGCCAAATCCCGGGAATAGCTTTTTTATATTATTTTTCAGTCCTTCTCCTCTGTTTTTTACGACGATCCTCATTTCTCGGGTCCCATCTCAGCGGTCCTCGCCGGTCCAGCTTTCTCCGCCGATCATTTCCCGAACGTCGCTCAACAAAATCACTCGGGCCAGGTATATTTTTTTTATCCCCCATACAGTCTCCGTCTTGAGGCAAAAAAGTCAAACCGGAAAAGCATTCTGACAAACTCTTAAAACGAGGCTGGAATAACCTTCTCAAAGTTACTTCCATAACAAATCTTATTAAGTTGCTTTGCCTCTCACAACATGCGCCGGAAATCGTTGTTCATTAATTTCGATTTTTTTCCATACCGCTGCCGGTAAATCAACATCCAGCCTATCAGCCATCCTGACAAGGTAAATCAGGATATCTGCCATCTCCAAAGCCACTTCTAGTTTTTGTTTTTCTGACAGGTTATTGCTTTGTTCTTCACTGAGCCACTGAAAATGCTCAACGAGTTCTGCCGCCTCAGCGATTAATGCCATCGCAAGATTCTTTGGCGAATGGAACTGATGCCAATCACGTTCGTCAGCAAATTCATGCAGTCGCTGTTTTAGCGCCGAAATATCCAGACTGGTGTCAGCCAATGCGCTGTCTCGCTTTTTGTATCGCGGCCATCACTTGATCCGGTGCCGTCCCGCCCACATGATTCCGTGACGACACAGAACCCTCTAGCGTCAACACGTCAAATACGTCCTCTTTAATAACATCACTATACTGCGATAATTCATCCAAATTCATTTCAGATAAATCTTTATCGGTCTTGATACCGTAACGCACAAGTTTTCCTACTATCTCATGGGCATCCCTAAATGCCAGGCCCTTTCGCACCAGATAATCAGCCAAATCTGTTGCCGTAGAAAAGCCACCAGCCGCAGCCGCAAGCATATTCTCTCGTTTAACGGAAACCTCCGCCATCATACCGGTGTAAGCTTTGACCGAAGCCAGTACCGTGTCCAGAACATCAAATATCGGCTCTTTGTCTTCCTGGTTATCCTTATTGTAAGCCAGGGGCTGGCTTTTCATCAGAGTCAGCAAGGACACCAGATGGCCGTTGACCCTACCTGACTTTCCACGCACCAGCTCCGGAACATCGGGATTCTTCTTTTGCGGCATGATCGACGAACCGGTGCAAAAAGCATCGCTCAATTCAATAAATCCAAATTGCGCCGACGACCATAAGATCAATTCCTCGGAAAACCGGGACAAGTGGGTCATAAGCAATGCTGACGCCGAAACAAACTCAATGGCAAAATCGCGGTCCGAAACACCGTCAAGTGAGTTATTAGTAGGTCGTTCAAACCCGAGAAGACTGGCGGTATATTCGCGATCAATTGGATAGCTTGTGCCCGCCAAAGCAGCAGAACCAAGCGGCATAATATTTATACGCTTGCGACAGTCCTTGAGCCGATCAAAGTCACGATCCAGCATTTCGAACCACGCCATCATGTGGTGACCAAATGTAATTGGTTGCGCCACCTGCAAATGGGTAAAGCCGGGCATAATCGTGGCTACTTCACGTTCTGCAACATCAAGCAATACTGCCTGCAAAGATCTCAGCGAAACACAAAGCTGATCAACCCCATCGCGCAAAAAAAGACGAATGTCAGTAGCAACCTGATCATTGCGAGAGCGGCCAGTGTGCAGCTTCTTGCCCACATCACCGATTAATTCAATCAGTCTTGATTCGATGTTCATATGAACATCTTCCTGATCTATACGCCACTGGAAACCGCCCAAATCAATCTCCGACTCAATCCTTAGCAAGGCGGTTACAATTTTTTCTTTATCACTTTCGGAAATTACACCAACATGAGCCAGCATGCTGGCATGCGCTATGGACCCCGCTATATCCTGGTGATACAAGCGTTGATCAAAATCTACTGATGCTGTAAACGCCTCCACAAACGCATCCGTCGATTCAGAAAATCTACCGCCCCAAAGTTTCTTTTTAGCCATAATATTGCAATATTACCCTGTTTTTCCCTTTACCCTGGCCGCCCATCTGTACCCGCCATCCAGTTATCGGTGGTCATTTGTTATCCCGGGCCTGCCGGGCTATCTTGTAAAAAGAGTATATGAAACGCCACACTTTACTGAATTTTGACGACTTTAGGAATTTAAGTTATATCGAGAAACCCTGATCTATTTAAAGCTCACTCTGGTTCGGCCTCTCCTTTCGTGCACCCCCACCCCGAAAATTCCGAACCAGGGATTTAACGCCCCCCGGTCTCCGGGGGGCTTTTTTTTGAACCAGATGCTGCGCCAAAAAAGGCCCTAAATGCCATTTCATCCTTTAAAATACCGACATTACGACCGATTTTACCCAAGACAAACAATTTTGTATGCCCTTGAAACCCTTTCTTGCCACCGGGCGTCTAATCCCGAAAAAACAGGCAAGGTCCGGCCCGCAAGCATCCTCCGATGGATTGCCTGAAAGGGTCAGCAAGCGGTATTTTTTGTGACGGCTCCAAGCTATGATAAATACTCTGCAACTTAAACTGATTTGTCACCGAATCTGGTCTTTCTTACGCCCATGAGCAAACAACAGGATTCCTCTCATAACTTTCTTCCGGACTTCGCCTCTTTTGGTAACGCCGTGCGCATAATTCTGCTGGCTGAAATTGTTGCCATGATTGTTACTATCGGCCGCAATTCATCTTTTGATCAGCAGGCATGGCAGGATCTGAATCTATTATCTGCTTTCGCCCTGATTCTGTCATTCTGCATCGTGGTGGTATTTAAACTGGTGTCTCCAGTTATTGCGCCGATGCCAGTGCGCAAAGGTGCGATATTTTCATTTTTGCTACTCTTGTGCGTCACCATAATCGGCACCGAGGCAATGATTTTCTCGCTTTATGATTTGGAGCTAATCGGTGAACGCTGGCCTGAATGGCGCGAGCCGTTGCTGTTGCGGAGCTTGATGATTACTGCTTTGATCGGCATACCCGGCCTGCGCTACCTGATCCTGACACACCGGGCAGTGATTGACGCTAAAACCAAACAGGAAGCGACTATGCAGGCGCTACAGTCCCGTATCAGACCGCATTTTCTGTTTAACAGTTTAAACAGCATAGCCAGCCTGACACGCACTGACCCCGACAAAGCCGAAGCAGTTTTACACGATCTTGCCGATCTCTTCCGCGTCCTGCTCGCTGATGCCCGTAAACTGGTGCCCATGTCGACAGAGCGGGAGATCTCGCGGCAATACCTGGAAATCGAAAAAGTCAGGCTGGGTGACCGCATTAAAATACAATGGAATGTCGGCAATATCCCTCGAAATGCCCAGATTCCGGCACTGACCCTGCAACCCTTACTGGAGAATGCCATCTACCATGGAATTGAAACCCGGTTTGGCGGTGGCACTTTAAAGATTGACTTATGGTCGGAAGGTGAAACACTTAATATTATGATAAGCAATCCCCTGCCGGAAGCGACCAGCAAGGCCCACACCAAGGGCAACAAGATAGCTCTTGATAACATCCGCCAGCGTCTCAGCACACAGTTTGGCGAAGCCGCCAGTATGCAATCCTTTGAAGAAGGCGGCCAATATCATGTCAAAATTAAAATGCCCATCGTGAAAGGTTGATCAGCGTAATGGATGCAAGCAAAAAATTCGATCTGTCTCGCCTACGTTTTTTTGTGCGAGAACTGATGGCGCCCAATCCTGATATCAAACTTGAGTTGCGGACGCAGCACTTCCTGCCCAACTTCTGCGAAGGCAAAATGATCATTAACCTGGTCATGATCGCCGAGATGTTAGCCCTGGTAATCAGCTTGGTGATGCCGGTGCCCAGCATCTTTTTTTCAAACTATTTTGAGGCCCTATTCCAGATTTCAATTTTTGTGCAATGGATTGCGTTGGCCTGTGCTGCCGGCCTGTGCCTGAGCCGCACCTACCTAACTCGGCTGCCGAATCATATGGCCCTGATTACCGCGTACCTGATCCTGCTACTTATTACATTTCTCGTTAACGAGTGCGCCGTTTGGGTATTATGGTGGACCGGCAAAATCGCTTCACCACGCCCGGCCTGGTATGCGCACCTGCATTTCCAGAACCTGTCGATCAGCGCCATCATCAACGCCTTGATGCTGGGTTATTTTCTGACCAAGCAGGAGCTGAAACAGCGCACTATTTCAGAGGCGCAAGCTAAAATGCAGGCACTGCAATCGCGCATACGTCCACACTTCGTATTCAACGCCATGAATATCATTGCCAGCCTGACACGCAGCGACCCTAAAAAAGCGGAAACCGCTATCGAGGATATGTCGGAGCTATTTCGCATGATGCTCAATGAAGAGGAAACCCTGGTACCGGTCAACAAGGAAATTGATGTCGCCCGCAAGTACCTGGCGCTTGAGGAGCTTCGGCTGGATAGCCGGCTGCAGGTAACCTGGGATATCGGCAAATTTCCAAGGAAGGCCATTATGCCCATCCTGACTTTGCAACCACTACTGGAAAATGCCATTACCCATGGTGTTGAACCTCTGCCAAGTGGCGGAGCGGTCAGTGTTACCCTGTGGGAAGAGGAAGATATTATCAAGATACGGATCACCCACCCCGCCCCCAAGCAAAAAAAGAAGGATATTGGCCCTGATATCGACTCTGCTCTTGAAAATATCAAACAACGGTTCCACACATACTACGGAGACAGGGCCAAGATCAGATGGGAACGCCAGGACAACCGCTTTATCATCAGTGTTTCACTACCCGTCAGAGACATAATGTAACCAGGAAATTATTATGAGGATATTGATAGTAGACGACGAAAAACTTGCCAGAGACCGCCTGAGAGAACTCGTTAATGACATAGGCGGCCACACAGTAATTGGTGAGGGCCGCAGTGGCAACGAGGCGGTAGAAAAAGCGGCGGAACTGAACCCGGATATTCTGTTAATGGATATTCGTATGCCGGGAATGGATGGACTGGAAGCAGCCATGCATTTAATGGGCATGGAAAACCCGCCTTCTGTTATTTTCACCACTGCCTATGATCAGCATGCATTGGATGCCTTTGAGGTGAATGCGGTGGATTATTTGTTAAAACCCATACGCAAGGATCGTTTGGCAAATGCGCTGGTAAAGGCGCGAAAGCTTACCCAAAAACAACTGAAGGAAATTAACGAGGCCAGAGAGGAACAGCAGGAGAGAACCCACATTAGTGTACATATGAGAGGAAACATCCGTTTGGTTCCTGTCACCGATATCTGCTACTTCCTGGCTGACAGTAAATACGTGGTGGTTCGCACAGCACAGGAAGAACACCTGATTGAGGATTCCCTGGTTAATCTGGAGAAGGAATTTGGAGAACGATATCTAAGAATTCACCGAAATGCCCTGGTTGCCAGAGCTTTTATAAATGCCATCGAGAAAAACCCCTCCGGTTCATGGCAAGTAAGCATCAAAGGTATCGACAAAAAACTGGATGTCAGTCGGCGGCATGCGGCGTCAGTCCGGCGCTGGGCAAGAAATAAATCCAGCGACTAACCGTTCTCAGCGGTTGTTGTTGCCGGGAGTCGCAGGATGACGTAGCTTGCTTATGGCATTGGAGATGGCCGTTTCCAGGATAGCAGCATAAAATTCAGGTGAGTTATACCCCAAGATCTCCGGAACCAGTTCCTGTCCGTCGGGGCCATAAAAACGGATAGCCGGCGTAAGGGAGGCGCCAGCTTCGCCAGCGAAGCGTATATGACTGGTTTTGTGCCCATTAAAATCACGAATCTTCTGGGCACGACCGACATTGACGATGCGAAATATGAGTTTGTTGCTGTACTCACCGCTGCTATACATCGGTTGCAGATACAAGTCATTAACCGTTTCGCAGTAATCGCAGTAATCCGCGACGAAAAATACCAAAATCGGCATCATGGAGTGCCTGGCTAGTCTGGCATCTTCCTGAAAATCTTCTGCAATGGGTAGTTCTGAGGCAAAAGATGGAATCACCCAAAAAACGACACTAAAAAACAAATAAAGGGGGCTCTTTGATAACTTCATTTCCGGAATCCTCTACACGGAGGACGTCTGATAACATAAGTATAATCCATAATCTCAACCAATTTGATTCTGACTCCTATACAGCCTTAATATTCGATCTTTCCTATTTTCCGAAGTTCAGGACCCCAAATTGAGACCCATACGCATCGCCACTCGAAAAAGCCAGCTTGCCCTGTGGCAAGCCGACTACGTAAAAACACGACTATTGGAAGTCTTTCCAGACCGGGACATTACGCTGGTAAAAATGAGCACGGAAGGCGACCGTATTCTAGACAGTCCTTTGGCAAAAATCGGAGGCAAAGGTCTATTTATCAAAGAGCTGGAACAGGGGTTATTGGACGGGCGCTGCGATCTGGCTGTCCACTCTACCAAGGACATGCCGGCCCAGCTACCCGACGACCTGCATATAAGCGCCATTTGCCAGAGAGAGGATCCAAGAGATGCCTTTGTTTCAGTCCATCACCGCCACCTGTCTGAGTTACCGAAGGGTGCGTGCGTGGGTACTTCCAGCCTTCGGCGACAGTGCCAGATACGAGCAAGATTCCCCCATTTACGAATTGAGGATCTGCGTGGCAATGTGAATACCCGGCTTAAAAAACTTGAGGAGGGAAACTATGATGCCATTATTCTGGCAGCGGCCGGATTAATTCGTTTGGGCCTGGATAGACATATCACCGAATTTATTGAAACAGACGCCTGCCTGCCCGCAGTAGGGCAAGGGGCGGTATGTATTGAATCCCGGCGGGATGATGAAGAAATCAATGAGCTGGTACGCGCACTGCATCATACGGATACCGCTGACTGCGTTTTGGCTGAACGCGCCATGAACGAACGCCTTGAAGGCGGTTGCCAGGTGCCAATTGGCGGCCACGCAACAATTAAGGGTAGCGAGGTATTTTTGCGCGGCCTGGTAGGACTACCTGATGGCAGCAGGATTATTCGGGGCGAAATAAGTGGTCTGGCTAGCAACCCCGCTACCATTGGCATCAATCTCGCCAATGATTTGTTGGAAAAGGGTGCCAAAGCGATTCTTGATAGTGTCACAAACAGTGGCTAAGACAAGTCCTATTGGTATCCTGGTTACACGGCCGGCAAATCAGAACCAGAATCTGGTTCGGCTTATCAAAAATGCCGGCGATGTCGCCATCGTTTTTCCCGCCCTTGAGATAAAAGGCAATAATGATAGCCCCGAGCTAAATAACGTTATCAACAATCTGGAGAGTTTTTCCATGGCAATTTTTATCAGCCCCAATGCCGTGGAACATGCTTTGGAATCTATATTCAAACACCACAATACCGTTCCACCCCATATTAAACTTGCCTGTGTCGGTAGAGGATCTGCTCTTAAACTTGCTGAGTACGGGTATAGCAGCACACTGACACCGGAAGAAAAGTACAATAGTGAATCCCTGTTGGCGCTACCTGAACTTCAGCAGGTAAAAGGAGAAAAGATCGTTATCTTTCGTGGGAACGGTGGGCGCAATGTCTTATATGATACGCTGACCGCCAGAGGTGCCCATGTTGTTTATGGTGAATGCTACCGCCGGGTAAAACCTGATACCGGCAATGAACCACTAATAGAGTTTCTAAAAAACGGTACGGCGCGGATAATCACGACTACCAGTGCCGAGGCCATACGTAATTTGTACGAAATGGCCGCACCGGAAACATCGGCATTATTAGAGATACCAGTGATAGCAATAAGCGACCGTATTGCTACAGTTTGTAGCGAATTGGGATTTAAAAAGATCATAATAACGGACAACGCCAGTGATGAGGCTATAGTCAGTGCGATTGAACAGTGGAAGTCCACCAAAAACAATTTATAATTCCAGCCAGCCGATAAAAAGGAACCAGGGAATCATGAGCAATACCAGCCAGCCTGCTGTAAAAGAAACACCTTCTGTTTCCAGAGTGGTTGTTCTTATTACTTTATTTCTGTCACTACTCACCGTCTTGACAACCACCTATCTGGCCTATTTTGTATTCTTTGAGCAGCGGGATCTATTCAGATCGGACACAGTTGGCGCACTGGAACAGCTCATGGAAGATAGCCGAAGGCAACAGGAACGCCTGGACAACTACGAGAAGGCGCTCATTGAGCTAAGTGAAGGCCAGCAGGCTTTGCATAACGGTATTGATAATCTGTCTCGTGATCTTGGAAGAGACAGAACCGACTGGGTTCTGACTGAAGCCGAGCAACTTCTGATTATTGCCAACAATCGTCTGCAACTGGCCGGTGATATCGACACCGCCATCGCCGCACTGGCCGCCGCGGATTACCAACTAAAGCAACTGGGCAGCCCTACGCTATTAGCAGTAAGAAAAGCCATTACCCAAGAAATTGCGTCGCTAAAAACCCTGGAGCGTCCAGATATTGCAGGCATGGCATTGCGTCTGGGAGGACTCAGTCAAAACGTCGATCAACTGCCATTGGCAATTAAGCATGCACCTGACAGACACACAAGTACTGGGTCACCGGTTCACGAAGAGCAGACAGAATCCCACGGATGGTTTAAAGAAATGTGGCTAGATTTTACCGATCTTATACGTGTGCGCACAGATAACCAGCAGCACAAGGCGTTGCTTTCTCCCAAGGAAGAATATTTCCTTCGCGAAAACTTGCGCCTGATACTATTCGGTGCACAAAATGCGCTACTGGCTAACAACCAGAAGAGCTACCAAAATAATCTAAAAATCGCCGGTAACTGGATCAAAAAATACTTCGATGTTAATGCAGCCTCTGTAAAATCTCTGCTCGGTGAGCTTGACTCAATGCGAAGAGCACAGCTCCAAACAGAAGCACCAGATATATCATCCTCATTAAATCTGCTCAGAAAAATTAGACTCGGCGGTAGCGACTGATGAAACAGTTGTTTTACATTGTATCCACTCTGCTACTGGCGGCGCTGGCAGCCCATTATGCCATGCAGGATGTCGGCTATGTGCTTATTACAAGAGGCACCTGGAGCATGGAAACATCCCTGATGGTCTTTGCTTTCCTGCTATTTGCAGGGGCAGTCATATTTTACGGCATCTGGTATTTAGTAAGTCGTATCTGGAAGCTACGATCCAATATAAAAAAGTGGCAGGCGCATAAACAAACTGAGGGAGCTCGGCAATCATTTCGTCAAGGCATACTGCATATGATTGAAAATAACTGGCAGGAGGCAGAGACATGTTTTTTGGAAGACGTCGATCACAGTGATCTCCCGGCAATCAATTTTCTTGGTGCCGCCCTTGCCTGCCAACAGCGTCAAGACTATGAGAAGCGTGACGCCTATATCGCAAGGGCGAAAAACCTATCACCAGAACATGTTTTGACCATTCTATTTTCCAGGGCACGCCTTCAGCATATAGCAAACCAACATGAGAGAGAAATTGAGACACTTAAGGAAATTTATGAGCTTGATCCAAAACACTCTCCAACCCTGAAACAACTACTGTACGCTTATACTGAACTTGGTGATTGGTCCAGTGTGATTGATCTGGCACCGGAAGCCAGGAAAACACGGGGCATTGATAAACGCGAGGTAAGTGATTTAGAACTTAAGGCGGCCAGCGAATTACTTAAGTTATCGCTACCATCAGGTTCTGCCGAGATACTAAAAAAAGCCTGGCAAAAAATTCCCAAGTCACTGCGAGATCGCCCTGAGCTCATAGCCAGCTATGCCGGTCAACTAATAAAACAAAACCAAACTGACGAGGCGGGAAAACTGTTAAGACAGGCCATCGATTTTGGTTGGAATGAGCAACTGGTGGCGCTTTACGGACAAACCCTGAGCGCACAACCGGAAAAACAGTTTAGTGATTGCCAAAAGTGGCTAGCTGATCACAAAGACAGTCCGGCACTGCTTCTTACGCTGGCACGACTGGCGAGACACAATGGCTTTCTTGATAAAGCGCTAACCTATGTCAACCAGTCAATTGAACAGCAACGCTCAGCAGATGCATTTCTGTTAAAAGGCGACCTTCTTGAACAACAAGGAAAAACAGGCGATGCCTTGCGCAGTTATCGCCAAGCCATATCCGCACTGCTCTGATATATCTTGGCTAGCTATTCCTTGTCCTGGCCAGATGTATCAATAGCGTCCAGCTGTTGGCGCATTCTATCCGCCTGCTCCAAAGTCTTCTTTTCCACTTCCTGCGCTTTCTTCAAAGCGTCGGTCTGAGTGCGAAAAACGTGGTCTTCCGGCGGGGGTTCGTCGCTACTACAGGCAGCTAATACTAAAACGACCAGCACTGATAATGCCTTTCTCATACGTATCTCCTTTTGAAATAGCAAGTTTAGAATCAATCCCCTGCCTTCACGAAGGCATCACTGTAATAATGATCTGTCGCTAAGCCGCGTTCAGTAAACACGGCCTTCGCGGACGCTACCATTTCCGGAGATCCGCTAGCGTAAACATCATATGCCGATAACTCCGGATAGTCCGCGAGCACCGCGTCCTGCACCCAACCGTACCGCCCCTTCCAATCATCACTATCCAGCGGTTTGGATAATACTGGCGTGAAACTGAAATTGTCATACATTTGTTGCCAGCCATTCAGAAGTTCAAGCAAATAAAAATCCTGTTGCTGCCGATTTCCCCAATACAGATGTAGTGGGCCCTTGTATTTCTCTGAGAAGGCCTGCTCCAGCAACGCTTTAATTGGTGCAAAGCCTGTCCCTGTCGCCACCAAAATAGCGGGCCGGTGGGATTCGTGACGCCAAACAAAGGCGCCATAAGGTCCACGAAAACGCAAAAGATCTTTTTCCTTCAAGACCGTGAACACATGTTCGGAAAAAACACCGCCAGGCATGTGCCGTATATGCAACTCGAGCAGGCCCTGATCTTGGTTGGCGTTAGCGATGGAATAACTTCGACGGCGGCCGTCACGCAGCAAAATATCGATATATTGGCCTGCATGATAATGAAATACCGCTGCCTCCGGTATCTTCAACGTCAGGCCCATAACGTTATTAGCCAATCGCTGCAATCCGGACACCCGGCATGGCAGCATCTTGATTTCAATATCACTGTCTTCCGTCAATACTTCGCCAGCCTCGACCACCATATTCTCCTGTGGCATT
>Ga0224511_10000223_pt1 | contig 23244 bp, 12 predicted proteins | sample SF_May12_sed_USG_2_FD_169988 | JGI IMG/M metagenome (GOLD analysis project Ga0224511, IMG submission 169988) | Sediment microbial communities from San Francisco Bay, California, United States - SF_May12_sed_USGS_8_1 | ecosystem: Environmental > Aquatic > Marine > Sediment | place: USA...
ATGCTTATGTAGCAGCAATTGGCCCATGGTTGCCAGACTGACTCAAACCTAGCCACGCATGCTGTCATGATAATATGGAGTTACAACGAAATCTTCTCTCGTACTCATATGTCTATGATATGATACTAGCCGCCTTTTCACTATCAGTCACAGTGCGAGAAAAGGAGGTACTGTATGGGCAGGGTTGACATGGTGGAAGCTGACTATGCCCAGAGCCAGCTCGACTTATCAGAACACCCGTTTTTTGACTTAGTGCGTAGCATCGATCTACAAGACTGTATGCGTGGTTCTAGGAGCTGTTGAGCTGTTCCTGTCACAGTTCCCTCTACTCTTGCAGGTTTACCAACACAATGTGTATGCAGATGGATGCGAGTTCCACTCATTTAAGAAGGTGCTCGCAGAGATGGGACCAGCTTACGCTGATCAACAGCTTGCTAGCTTCATGTCTACATCTAAGGGATACATGGGAGAGTAAGTAGTACACAGTTGGTCGTCAGTGGTTCTCTATTCTCATCAGAGTCTTATTTGTGTTAGCATTGATATAAACATATGGAAAGTATTTTAATTCATCAACATGTTTAAAATGACCATTAAATCTTTGAAACTTTAGTTTAATCGGAACGCCAATGTAACATGTGGCTAGTATAACTCCGTATCACTGTGATTTGTATTCCCGATTTGTGATAGAGGTCGCATGGGGGTGATCAGCTTATAAAGATTGCCCAATGTTTAACTTCAGCCGTGTCGAGTTTTAGTACTTTTGAAAAGGGTCAATCGAGTTTACCAGTCGAGAAACTTGGCGTTTACTCTGAGGATAAGCAAAATCAGTGTCGGCTCTCATTTTTCTCTTGTCATGGTAGGTGTGGTTATCGCGGAGGCTACTGTGAAATGGTCGGGTTTGATTCAGATGTCATGCGGATGCTTGCCAAGATGACTTCCGCCAGACTCTGTTCTAACACTTCTGGTCAGCTGGTGATGGAGTGCGTTGTCAACCCTCCCCAACCCGGGGAGCCATCTTATTCGCAGTTTGAAGAGGTGATGTCAATACTTTATTGCCGTACTGCATATCAACTTCATTTCCAAAAACATGTATATCACATATCACTTCACAGTTTGGGGGGATGATCCACCTCTCTCTTCTCGTGAAAGAGTAGTCGGGTTCTCGACGGATGACGTTTAGGAAAATGGTACCCCTCAGTCGACGGATTTCCCAACCTCCCAGATCATTCTATTCTAAAGCATTACAACAAAGCCGATCTGGTCACTGCAGTTGTTACAGAGTCGCTCTCTCCTGCACTAGGTCTCTATATAAGCTTGTCTGTTTAATCTGTAGGAGAAAAATGCAATACTGGCGAGTCTGAAGAAGAAGGCTAATATGGTGATTGAGACATTTGATTCTATAGAGGGTATCTCATGTAAGGAGATTCAGGGTGCCATGTACTGCTTCCCTAGAATCGACCTGCCGCAGAAACTCCTAGACCACGCAAAGGTAAGACCTAAACAGATAGATACGATCCCTGCTCCGTGAAAGCGATTCTACTAGACACTACACTCTGCATCTATCATTCAGTTTGCCATTAATGCAAAATTACAATGGCATGTCAGGTTAGGCTGGGCAATTTCTCTCCGATCTTAAGATCTGAAAAGTGAAGGGCTGGTCGGATGGAACCCTAGTAGCAAATGCCTATTGATACAAATGTAATGTCAATGTCGTAGAGTCACTTCTGATGTCACAAATAGGTGTAGACTACCTAAGAATCGCTACATTATATCACAAGCTGTCTTACCTTTATATTATAGGCTAAACAACTCCGCATTAGTGTGTGTACCCAATTTACGAAATTAGCATAAATTATACAGTGAGTCTGCTGAAAAGTCTGACCTATTTTGATGATGTCAGAACTCAATGAGACCCTTCGTGGGCCGAGCTTTTTACTATGGACTGTTTGCCAATACCTATCAAGTCAAACTTCTTAGTGGAGGTATTTTATGATACAATTGTGATGTGTCATTATCAACAATGACCTAATACGTAGTCGATCTCTTTTTAGCCAACCTGTGTCGTTTGCAGAACTTCAATCACCTCAGTACTCGCTGTGTTGTTCATGTTTTATCCAACATTAACGTTCTTGCATTGTAGATGAAAGGTATGGCCCCGGATGCATTCTATTGCTTTGCCTTGTTGGAATCAACAGGTCTGTGCGTAGTACCTGGTTCAGGATTTGGGCAGAGGGATGGCAGTTATCACTTCAGATGCACCATCTTACCCCAAGAGAAACAGTTCGAAGAAATTATGCAGCGATTCAAGGTCTTCCACGAGGACTTCATCGCCAAATGGCATTAAATGACAATCAGATCTTTGACACAAATCGCGCACTGAATTCCATGGCACCAAAGGCATTATATATTCAATATTCAGTGCACAACTGTTTGTATTTGTTAGTTTTGTCGATGGTGCAGACCACAGTGATCGTATCACTTTATGTGGACGAGCAGTGAGTCGTGGATTTCATATTTTGTGTGGCAATTAAGCCAGTCCCTATATCATCTACACTGTATGTTCTATGTTGACAATATTAGTTACCAGATTACATGTTTATGCAGTCTTGTCAATGATAGGAAATATTGCTGAGGTACATGAGATATTTCGGCAAATGCCGTGTCCAATTTTTTGTCTTAAAACTTACTGGAGATAGGCTGCAAGTACAAAGAAATAGCCACATGATAGTTTGCAGCTGGTCCACTTGCTCCGTCTTGGTTCTGTTATAGAAAGGCAGTGATAAGATAAATTACCCTAAATATCACTTTAGAACGATATACATGCATGACGACACATACAGCGCTCAGAATAACGATTATAACCTTTGCCGATAGTCATGGTAGCGCAACCCCTGATAAAGACGACCTATTGTTTATCCTAGTTACCTGGCTCTTCGGGGGGGAGCAGGTTAGGGGTAGTGAAGCAGTATACAGCTCTACTCGCCCACTAACCTGCCCGCCCGGAGACCCAGGTAACCGAGCTCCCTATTGATTAGCCAGATGACCAGGCTCTTCGGGCGAGGTAGTGGGGCCATGCGCCGTGAAGCTAGCTGGGTCACTTGGCTAAACGACGCGGCCGTATATCGGTCATAGAGTTGTCCTCCCCTAACATGAACTATCCAAAGGGGAGGATAATCCTATAATATTATTATTGGTGTATATGCAGACATGTTTGCACGCCTGTAACACTTCTTTTCCCAATACAGGGCCACTGGTGAGATAGCCGGATAGTTGAATAGTAGAGCACTCAGCTCTAACCATGATAATCTGGGTTAAAACAGGCCTCATTATGAGGAGGAACATTGATACGTACTGACCTGCTTGGGAGGCTCCACGCATAGCCATAACCAGCAAGTATGTAACCCGGCAGCTTCACCATAACAGTGGAGACGCTATATATACAAGACAAAAGCGCCATTGGTCACCATCTCTGTGTCTACAGATAATCTCCCTACACACCATGCGCTGGTGATACTACCATACACCAAATTAAGGGAAGCTCAGCAAGGCAAACTTCTTAGTACTCTACACATGGACAATGATCTGTGGCACTATTAGCTGGGTATTGGCATTAATTGGGCACAGACAACAGTGCCATTTCAGTTCTGTTGACATTTCACTTACTTCTTCTCACAATTCATGCGTGAATTCCACATGTTTTTTAAATAAATTAAGTCTTGACAAGACAACGGAGAGCAAAGCGGCCAAAGAGGCGAAACATCGCATAAAGTCAGTAGATTCCCAAAGTGATAAGAAATCTACTTGTAAACGGCAACAAACTCGCTGGGCGAACAACTCCCGTATGGAAATGTAAATAATTAAATTAACGTTTCCGATTCTATCGAATTCAGAGGTTTCATGGATAATATTTGCAGCGTAGTAATGTCCGGTTTAAAACTTCTGCCTTAACGCTACAGTTGGTGCATAACAACAATATTTTATGGCAGTGTTTATCACATATAGTCATATAAGACTGAAATCTAAATTCGGACGTGGCCTATGTGTAAAATTGTGAAATACTATGATATATTTTATGTGATATGTATGTTCCATTGTTTAACTCCGTTCATTTTTGTACCCGGCGCTTATATGTACATCCCAATAGGCAAATACACATTACTTGTGATGGTTATTTTCAGGCAAGGGAAGTTAACGTCCACATTTTGGTTCTCAACATGAGTTTCTTAGTACAAAACACTGTAATTCAACTCAAACACCAAGATTTCAGAATAATTATGACAAGTGATACTTCAAACACTAAATAAGGAATTTCGGACCTGGTTAGATGTAGTCATCTGAGTTAATCCTAGTAGTCTAGTACTGCTACTACTACTTCAAACTCAATTTTGGCACCAGATTTCCCACATACTGTATCCGCATACTGCACATACAGAACTAGCCATAGGCCGGGCCCTGAGGTGGGTTAAAGCTATCTCGCAACTGCGGGTGAAATCCCAGCCAATCAAATTGAGTCAGATGACAAAATAGACCAATCAGAGATAATGTGATGGGGTCATGACCTTTTGGCATAAAAGCGGAAGCCTTCAACACTCTGCATTTCAAAGGGATGTCACCACTGCCACCCACTCGCCTTTCACGCTGGCACAATGACCGAGGTCTCTTAGCAGAGTCGTCAGTGTATAGAATTCAATCTACCATCAGAGCAAGCAAACCACAGTGCATGAGTCGAAGCTCCTGGATCAAAGTCCCAGCACGCAACACAATCAGATCAACACTATCATCCACTTCTGGGTCTGACGAGTGATGGAAACATAGACGAGGTTGATCTATTCAGGGGACTAATGGCTTCCCAGCCAATCAGAAAACATACAAAAGAGATAGTGAACCAATCGGAAATAATCAGCAGACAGCATCTTTAGAAAGACAGCTCTCTGGCAATGCTAGAGGAACTCAGAAGTGCTACCCATAACGATATGTGATTCCGAAATGCGGTTTTCTTGGCCAAGACACTGACCCTTTAGAGTCAGAGCCATCACCAGTGACAGAGAGGTGAGTTGGGTGAGTTTCTATAGGCACGTAGGCTGCCAACTGTAGAACAGCAGGACCTTGCCCACCTATTGAGTCATCCTTTGGGGAAGCTCCAAGCCTTCAATCTCAATAGCGAGAAGGAAAATTTTTAAAGATAAGCTACTGCTAACATGTTGGCCTGTCAATGGGTTTGCAGGGTTTTGGCTACTAAAGGCAGTTCATCTTGATACCTTACTACATTGAAGAGCAGAATGATTATGGTTGGAAAATCATTAGAATTTCAGCTTCAGATGCCTGTGGTAGCTAGTAGAATTTCCCAATCCATGGCCATGTCAGCCACATATGTGTAACTACACTGTTTGTATTCACATGTATAGTTTTATCTATTGTAGGCTGTTGCGGAGTCTCTTCCATCAGCAATAAATAGTGAGGGTGCAGTACCTTCTGTGTAAGGGCCTCCCTGGAGCAGGATATTGCACTATCAGTGTGTATCCAAAGTCCTATGTAAGTCTCCAGGGTCCATGGCGTGTACCTCGCTGCCGGGTCGGGTAGATGCGCTAATTCAAGCCAGTGCCTGAAGTAACGTAAATCCCAGGGAGAGTACACTACACACCCTCCTCAGATGATGCTGACAACTGTGACATTTCCGGTAAGTATGCGCAATTATAAACATAATACCAGGTTGTCTCAGCTCACCGGATTTCTATCACAATAGTAGATAAAGGAGGCCAACATACAGCGCACCCGATCTCATTAGCTAAAAGGAAAAAGTTTAAAGATTAGCTAACTGCTAATATTTTGAGCTAGCTGCATGTCAATTGGTTTACAGGATTTTGACTACTAAAGCTAGAGTTTATCTAGCTGACGTATTACTTCGAAGGATGATATACTCAATGATCATGGCTGTGGTAACTAATAGAAGTCTCCAATCCAATCCACCTATGTCAGCCACATACATGTAACTACACACTGTTTGTATTCACATGTATGGTTTTATCTTTTATAGGTTGTCGCGAAGACTCTTCCATCAGCAATAAATAGGGAGGGTGCAGTACCTTCTGTGTAAGGGCCTCCCTGGAGCAGGATATTGCACTATCAGTGTGTATCCAAAGTCCTATGTAAATCTCCATGGTCCGTGGCGTGTACCTCGCTGCTGGGTCGGGTAGATGCGCTAATACAAGCCAGAGCCCGAATTAACGTGAATCCCAGGCAGAATACACTACACACCCTCCCCAGCTGATGCTGACAACTGTGACAATTTCGGTTAGTATGAGGAAATTGCAAACATCATCAGGTTGTCTCAGTTCAGCAAGAATATTATGATCCATTTTTGTTATTTTATTGTTTTAATTAATACTTCATTTTGACTCTCTAAAATGTAATTTTGACAAATTCTATGATTTCAATTTGACTTTCCGTTTCAGACTGTGGCACAAGTTAATGACTGTATATATACATGTGTGAACCACGAGCAGGCCTTCAGTTATGCGAACGATCCACTGAATGAGCTGAGATAGTGGTTGAAGCATAGAAACATTACCTCTTGGTTTGAAGGCCAACACAGAACTACGGCAAAGCCAAATTTACAGTTCAGCAATATCTTAACCCATGTGCACTACTACACGGAAATAGACAAAAAGGGTGGAACTCTTGACCGGGAGGCCGGGAACTCACCGAACAAAAGACCTGACATACAGATTGGTGGCAAAGCTGGGACAATGAGAAAACCAAAATCAGATGAGCAGCAAAAAGATCTGGTGACATCCTGAAGAACTTATTCGATGAATGGCTGATAATCTGTTAACGATAAATTGTAGTTCCAGGTTTTTTAGTCACTATGCGCTTTCCTCCTAGTCGGACTTGGATCACAGCAGTAATTAGATGAATGAGGCCAACCCCTCGACTACCAACTCTATAGAGCAAACTATGGACCATCCAGCAGGCAAGCCATTGGCTTAGTGATGCTACCCATGTAAAGCAATATTATCCTAAAGTCCACAGATCGGAAAACAGACAAGATGCCGCACACGGATTGTTGACCACTCTGAGGACAAAATCCAATGCAACTGGCGATTTGGAGGCAAGACAACAAAAGGATCTGATGACATCCTGAAGATCATCGCTTTTGAAATGACTGATGATCTGTTGATGGAAATCACTATTACAAAAAATTGTTTACCCAATACAGCGTTTGCTCTGACAAGAGGCGATGTGTATGCTTTATAACAGTAATCAGCTCTTGATTTCCTCTTTTTGGAGTTGCTCACTCTTGTTCCTTTATCCTCACAATCTTACTCACAATGTTACACACATCCAGTGGGTGTCTTGTTGGAGTCAGAGAAGAGTCACTTGGAGACATACCTGATATGGATCTGGGCCATGCATTACATGAACACGTAAATGAGAAACTGACTGTAAGAAGGTCACCATGCAATCAAAGCATTCTCTATATGCGGCATTTTGACTTTTGCTGCAGTTAATCATGGGTGTATTATGTGTACTCCGTGAACATTGACACATATGCTCTTATGTGTATATATCACAAACTGCACATTTTAAATGTATTTCAGAGTCTGAGTGTGTGGCGTGCATTAGGTCTGATGTACAGCCATGTGGAATAAACATGCAGGTCAAATCTACAGTTGTACGAAATTTTTTTTACTAACTTAGATGATGCTATACAGCGACATAAGTCATAAGGTCATATATCACTGCGCTTTATAATCATTGAAAAATCACTACCGCCAGGAGTTATCTTTTCTTTCATTTATTCCGCGATCATATTCTTGATTTTGCATGCGGGCCCGAAACTATTCCTCCAGCATGGCACGGAATAGCTCCTGCCTTTCTGTTCTCAGGCTGTAAAACATGTTGGAAAATATGATGCAGGGGAGATCACTGCAAATTGTAAGACTGGGATAAACAACTCCATAGTTAGTGACCATGCTTCATAGAAAGAGGATAACTCTCTGTACGGTACATAAAAACCGCACCGAGTTCTCAAAACTAAATAAGGCTGCTGAGTTGCTTCTTACCAGAGCTTCCGTGATAGGCATCACCTATCTTGCTTACTAGATGCGCTCCTTCAATTTCAACTAAATAAAGCACACGCAATTTTGTTGTTGTCTTTGCACTAATGAGAGAGTTTTGCGCTCCTTTGATGAATTACATATATTATTATCATTTCTGTATTGCTATTGGTTTATTTGCAAATGTCATACTTGTGTTAGTGGATAACATTAACATGTTTAGTGATTGTTCGTTTTTTTGCTGCGAGGAGAGCAAGCGACCTTTAAAGACCTTATAAAACTTCAGTTCTTCACATGACTCAGTAAGCTTACGACTAATCAAGCTTATATCTGGGTGACATGGCTCTACTGCGTGGCGGGTAGGGGTGCTGAGAAACTATGTACCCCGTACCCCAGCACCTCCGAAACCATATACCCCGTACTCTGGAAACCAGGTACCTCGTACTTTCGAAACCATGTATTATATGTACCCTAAGCTTGAAACTTTGTACCCAGTACCTTAGATACCATGTAATTCCATCAGAAATTTAACAAAAGAGTGGAATAATTAACCCCAATAATGTTTAAAAATTAAGCTAAAACCTTGTGTGTTTCAGTATAACACAACCTGAGAGAGACACACTATAGAACCACTTTTGCGTTGCTCTTTTAATAATCAATGCATTGGATAAATTCCACCACTTTCATCACTTTTACAAATCTTATTTTACATTAGAATACCATGTCCGCATGTCCAAACCTGGGTATTGAAAGTGAAAACAATAAACATAATTTTTATGCTGACAAGTCAAAGGTTTAATCTTAATGGGTTATTCCACTTTTTTGTCAAAGTTCTGGTCGCAGTGTACGGTTTCGAGGCTACAGGGTACAAGGTTTCGAGATTGGGGTGCATATGGTTTCGAGAGTATGGGGTACATGGTTTCGGAGGTACAGAGTACGGGGTACATAGTTTCTCACAACCTGGCGGGTGAGGAGGACAGTTTCGCTCACCCTACTACTACCCCACCCAATGATCCAGGCCAATGGCTACTAGTAACAGTATAAGCTTTGTTCGCTCAACCACCCACCTCATGCCGAAGAGCTGCCTCACCTGGCTACTATTGATAACGGCTGGGGTCTTTGACCCACGCCGAAGAGTTAGGTCACCCGGAGATCTAAAGTGGGCGTGACTTGCCTGTGTAAATTTTGTAATCAATGACCCTTGACTGAAATCAGCATTCGCGCTCTTCTCTGCAAAACCGTGCTACAAGCCAAGGGGTTCGCTTAACAAGAGTTGAAGGCCGCGTTCCTTGCAATGGTATTGTATTTTTCATGTAATAAAACAACTGAATTACTGGATCAATGCTCAACTCGGTCAGCTAGTCACCATACTAATAATAGTAATACTATACAGTATACTCTATATACTCTCTATATACTCTATAGACAGCAGTAGTGACTGACTGACTCGCTCAGTCAGTCACAGATTGAGTGACCTGAGCTACTCAACTAGCTCAGCGGGACATTGAATTGATTGAAAATTCAACTCATCATGATTCAGTTCATCCATTAATTGAGTTAGTGGTCACACAGACAGCCTATATGAGTATATCTGGGTTAGTCACTACCGGGTCATCCATTCAGACAAATTCAGTAGAGTAGACTGTAGAGTAGTTTTAGCTAGAAACTAGAGAAAGCGATTGTCCATTGCAGTTGCACAATGCACAGGCTCAAGTCACAACTATGAGTATAACTATGTATGACAAGCACTTGATGACTAGTGAGTGGTGGCAGTGACTCATTTCACCGAGTGAATCACGAAGGCTTAGATATTTACCTCAGTTACCGTACTAACTCCGTAAGTTACTGACTCAGTAATTGACTTTGGCGGAATCCTTACTGAATCAGACGGTTACTCACTGTCTACCTAATTATATGACTTGTGGGAATCAGGTAATGAAATAAAGTCGTTCAAGATAGATTGTCATTAGATGAAGGCCTAGTAGGCATCACAAATCAACCCCAAGCATGATGTCACAGGGCTGACTGGGAAACTTCAGTGAGCTGCTCACAGTCTTTTATTTGGAGATGAACCCAAGTCAAACCTCATCAAATCTATTCAATCCTGTAGCCTGTAGATTGATCTCTCTGCCAGATGCAGGATGGACAGTCTTTGAACTCGGTCTTGTGATGACCCTCTTCCACATATCTCAGACAATTATGAGGTTGATAGACGTATTAGTGAATGAGGTTTTCGCAATGTTCTTCAATCTGTTGAGAGTAATGGTTGCCTTTACAGGATAGGCTCGATGGATATCTGCCACAAACTCCACTCCAGATGGGGCTGACAGCTGCCGGTGCGACCGCTGCCGCATTTGTTCTGCTGCGTGGAATACTTCGACGAAAGCAGAACCTAAAGGGGAAAGTTGTGCTCATCACTGGAGCGAGCTCAGGGATTGGTGAAGGTATAAGTGCTAAGTCATGATAGCTCGATGGGAAATGAAAGTATCTCGCTGTCTCTTCTCTCTGTGGTCCAGGTTCAATTCTCACCTATGGCGGAGTATTGCAAGGGATTTGCCTCGATTAATCATATGTGCCATGCCGCCTTGAACGCAGGCCTGGGAGGACTAACGCCTTGGACCACACCTAAAACAACGGAGTGGCGTCCTTTTAGAAAAGCACCTTCGATCTCATGATAATCAAGAGATGCCCATGGAAGGAAAAGTAACTAATAGGTTATAGGAGGCACTGTATGTCCAAATGTATATTGAATACACACATAACTATGTATGCCACCAATGGATATCAGTGAATTTTGGTAATCTGTACACATGTACTGCGAACTGAGAATGATCTGCCGATCCCAGCTCGACATGACGCATTGACCAAGCAGAATAATTGCGTTCACTCTTCTGCGAATAGTTTCGCTTCAGGAATGCTCATAGAACAACGGTTCAGCAAAAACTATGAAATGATGACAAACTGCACGGAGAGAGTGGTCATTTGAGCCTGTCGTACAAGTTTGACATCTGACTTTGTCAACTGCTCTCACTTACTAACGAGATACTGGGATACCGGTATCTTTCTACAACACAGTCACTGTTATAGTGAAGCTGCCAGGGGTTAGATAATCTGTGTTTCATCTTAGCTTATTTCTCGTCTTAGCATGGAGCAGGGTCAGTCTCAACGCTCCATATCTTATAGTGTGGGTTGTGTTTGTCGTTGCTGTCATGATCTGGATTCAAACCCAAGATCCCACGCTTGGGAGCCCAGCATTCTAACACTGAGCTATCATGTTATCCCACCCAAACACAATTATAAGAGCCATCTATCTCGATATCCTGCTGGTATCTGTACTATTGTTTTAATGTTCGACTGTTTTGTAGCATTGGCGCACGAGTTTATGAAGGCTGGGTGCCGGCTAATTCTGGCAGCTCGTAGCATCGATAAACTGGAAAGGTTGAAACTTGAACTGGTGGAGATGTACAAGGTACCTAAACAGATAAATACCATCAGATTCACTTTATACCAGTTTGGAAAAAATGAAAAGACAACTCCGTGATTCATGGAGTTGTCTTCTCATTTTTTTCCTACTAGGAGAGATAAAAAATTGCTTACTCAGAACCCAACCGTGTAGGGTTGGAAATATTGAATACCATTCTATACTCATTACCGTTACTCATTCCCTTTTGTGGAACGGAAACGATAGCGATTAGCTCATGAAATTCAGTATCGAAATCAGTATCAGTTACAATCAGAATGCATTCGATACTCTCATTCTGTCAATAACTGGCTTACCTGCATTCAATGGTTATGAAGTTTGTTAGTACCCGACTAAAACAGCTAGCTACCAGTACTAGCTAGTAACTTAGTAAGTATAGTACTAGTGGCTATGAACTTTCATGATGTCCTTTTGAGGCAATTTCTCATAATTTACGGCCATGGAAACGCAACAGTACAACCACCATACCATTGTCTCAACCAACCGGCTATGGAATCGCTGGCTCTTAAGCAAGCTAGGAAATTGGGTTATTTGGTATACGAGATACTCTATAGACCATTTGACCTCACATTCTGAAACTATAATGTTACTATTGTTACATGGATATGTATTTAACAGCTATTTGGCTTGGTATTCTAGGTTGACCCATCAACAGTTCAGCCATTCTTTTTGGACCTGGAAGATCACAGCAGCATTTCTGGAGCAGTTAACGGCAGCAAGGGTCTAATTTCATTATTTGGGCGAATAGATGTTCTCATAAATAATGCTGGTATTGCCTGCCTTTCAAAGGTAATGCACAAACCGTACATAGAAGGTGGTCCTCACTTGGCCTTCTTGTCTACCCAGTTGTATCTTTTGGTGAATGTCAAGAGTGGTGCAGAAACTGTTGAGCTATCCACTCAACTTTTTTCAGGATGGGTCATTAGGCGAGTTTTACCTTGCATTGGTTTGCCTGATAGAGAAGGTATAGTATCGTAGATGAGAGACCTACTGGCAATCCAACCAGGGATGCAATCCAAATAGCAGTCAGGGGTCAGATGACCAGGACAACAGTAACTTGGTTCGCTATATTTGAAGCTGTAAATTCTCAGCGTGTATCTTTCCAGAGTACACACTTCATTTCTTACGCAGTTTTTACTCGTTCCCTCCACGATCCTAAAATCCTCCATTTGGGTGCATAGGCCCTGGTTCTCATGGATAGTTTTATATGTGATCACAGGTGATTTTCATGGAGATGGACATATACAAAAAGATTATGGATGTCAACTACATAGGCCAAGTGGCTTTGACCAAAGGTGAGGGATATCTTGAGTTCATTTGTTGTTCATTCAGTAAGTAGTGAACTGTGCTCTGGCCTTGTGACCACCTTTTCATACCCGGTTGGATACACTGTGAGTCATCCTGGAAACAAACCGTTGGCTTAGTGTTGCTATTTATGTAGAATAACATAATCTTGTCTTGTAGTATGTATGTATGGATTTTATTGCACGGACGAATTAGATATAGAAACATGAAACCAAGTCATGTACGTAGTAGGGCAAAGTTTCGCTTCCCTGTAGAGTAGGATGATCACCCCTCAATCTGATTGAGACTCACCTGAATCAAGGTGACAGTGAACGGGTTTTTAGTTCTATGTTATTCTTTCATTGTTCTACTCGAGCACTTGGCCATCTAATTTAACAGACCTGCTAAGCACGAGGCTTGTTATAACGGTTAAACAAGAAATTATACGAGGAGCTCATTCTTGCAGTGGGTGCTCAGCATGACTAGAATTTGAACTCAGCATCTTTCGATCTTGAGCTCAACGCACTAGCCATTAAGTTGTCCTACTATCCCTGTTCTAACTTTATGTTTTTTCTAGGTTATACCGAGCTATTTATTTTCTCTTTCAGAGATAGTTAAGCATATGATAGAGAACAGGGAAGGTACCATCGCTGCTATAAGCTCGCTGCAAGGCAAAATGGCCGTGCCAAGAGGATCAGCTTGTAAGTTTCTTCTGCTGAGCATCCAGATATTGTGGCACAGTTTTCTGTCATTCTGTATTTAAAGAACATCTGAGTTTGTTCTGGAGAGGTTGGAGCTAGGAATCGTGGACTAAGGTCTTACTCACATTGGGAGCTCAGAATGACCGGTACTTGAATAACCCACGATCCTTTGGGCTTGAGCCAACCACTCCATTCGATCCATCCAAGCCATTCGGCTTTCCTACTATCAAAATTCATCCAATTTATTCAATTTTAAAGGAGTTTAACTCAAATGAATATGTAATGATATGCGCTATCCTCTTCATCAGTCTGTGTACTACTTAGCTATGCTGTAGTACGCACTATTTTGCCTATTGGCTTTGAGGGGGGTCTGATCTGGTCACGTAATCTGACATTTTACCTTGGATCTGCAGTGCAGGGTCTTCTCGAGCAGCGTAATGGTTGAGGAATAAAAAGCATGTGTTATTATGACTGTTTATATGTCTTTTTCGTACCTGGATTATACCGTTATATAGCCTTTCTGATATAGATGTGGGTGCATTTTTAAATTGTCCAAATCTTTGGTCGCTCCTAGTCCCTCTATGTAATGTGCATGCCATTGACCTTGATAACATCAATACATGCCATTGTCATTGCCCCCTAGCATAAACTTAAACGCAACATTTTACCAGCTGGACAGCCTGAAGTACAGGTCCCGGGTACAGCCACTTCATCAAAGGAAAAGCTCTATTAATCTCGTATTTATAAGTGCTTTTGGGTGTTGCCAGTATCATTCATCAGTCTTGCCCATTCTTTATGTCCCTCAGTTTAACATCACCAAACTGCCATTTTACTCAATGCAAGAATACATGTTCTCTAGGTTGATGAGGTCATCCCAAACACGGGTAGTCAGTAACTAGTAGCATTTACGTATCCTTAGTCCTAATTTCAGAGTTTATTCTCAGACCCAGCATTCTACTTAATTAGAGCTACCCTGTAACCTATGCCCGCTAAAGCTGTGTAGTACCTCTATTCCAGAGCCTTTCAACCAAGTGGGAGAACCGTTGTGGTTCCTGAAAAAAAGAGTCCTTAGGGCTATCCCTCCCTGTCTAAAGAAATTTCATTCACATATGGCCCATATTGCCGCATTAAGGTAGTCTTCTAGTCTTTGCCTAACATTAGCCTTGAAATTTCAGCACATACAGCTCAAAAGTCTTTGCTCATTTCACCCATAAATGTTGTTTTGTTAGAAGATCCTACCAGTACAATGAGTGAATTTTCGACCGAGTTGGTAAAACAATAAAAACAACTTCATTTTCTGTTCAGCTCATATCAGGCCTCCGGTATGGACAAAATGGGCAGTTTGGGCGACACCTGGAGAGAGGCACAAGGTTGAAGATAATCGCTAAGCCTCGCCCACCATTGTATCAGGTCATTCTTTGTCAAGCGTCTGGTGCACAGATGTCGAACAAGTTCCTACGTGAACTGAGATGAAGATCATCTTTTGAGAACATGTTTAGTGTTTAACCCTTCAATATACATTTAGGATGCTCTTTCTTGCAGATGGCGCCTCCAAGCACGCTCTACAATGTTTCTGTGATTCACTGCGGGCGGAGACAGCCAAACATAACATTCACGTTTTGGTTGTCAGCCCCTCGTACGTCAAGACTAATATTGGCCACGCCTCAATGGATGGTTCCGGGAAAGTGGCCAACAGTAAGTAAGGGGTAGCTCAGCAAGACTGGTAACTTTTGGCACCCACCACTGGCTAGTCGGCGAGTTTATCTTTGAGCTCATAGATTGTATGGGTCAAAGGTGACCAAAGTCAAGGGAAACTGCTCATAATGGTTGGAAGTTTAGCCAGTAACATGGATTGTTGATACACGTATCAGAGGTGGTGTAAAACACTTCCAATGGCTGATTCATGGTCCCAGTATGGCTGGCCGGAATGATAATACCCTTAGAAGAAAATATGCCACAACACTTACTGTTCACTTGTATGACAAAGATAGATATAACTTTGTGGTTCATGCATGATGAATGTATGATCAATCAGTGCTCTTGCTGGGTAAAAACTCCTGCGTTCCCGCAACTAGCCGAGCTATGAACGAACACTGTTACGCGAGAGGCTGTCTAAGTAACAATGTCGGGCTTCATTGACAGGTCCTCGTGAGGAGATTGAAAAGGGCATGTCTGCAGAGTATTGTGCTCAGCAAATAGTTCAGTCTGTGCGGTCCTTCGATGCCGAGTTGCTGCTGGGACCGCTCCACCATAGGCTCATGGTGTACATTCGCATTCTATTTCCAAGTCTCTACATGTATATCATGTCCAAGTTATAACTGACAGATCAGAACTGTGAAGTTTTGCCATTTCTTCTACATGCTGAGAACAGCATCATTCAATTACTTTTCTTTTGATCAATCACCACTAATTTAATAAAAAAAGTTAATCCCGAGAATGATGTATTGCTATATTTGTCGGCCCACAGCCGAATAAACCGTACATACGTAGTAATAGGAATAGCAAACTGGCCTTCATAATGTTCTGTTTGGTCCATTAGGAATACCACTTGTAGAGCTTCCAGCAGCATAGTGACACGGCTGCCATCGCTATCGTGTTGTGTAATATCTTTCTGCGGTTATCGTCTTTCCTGACCAGCACAATAGGCGAGCTCGTGCTCAGTTTATGAAGCGGCAGTCTGTCTAGTCTTCTTATATCATTTTCCACCTGGTATTTGCAGCACGGATCAAACTGCCATGAAGCGGCGTAAACACCGGCGCATATGAAGCTAGTAAAACCTAAACTCAGCACCACAGCGCGCTCTTTAACAACAGCTGATGCTACCAAGCAGCCTAAACCACTCAGTACCGAGATCTTATGGAGGCCATTTCCTATAGTAATCCAGCGGGCGGTCTCCAGACCTAGCTTAATCGGCTCGATAACAATAGTCTGTGTTTCCACTTCTAGCGCACGGTCCAGCTCGTTCTCAAACGCATCCTCTCCTCCTTGCTCATAAACCTCTCGAACTATATAATACTCTGGTCTACAAGATCGGATAGTATGAACGGTAACATACTGAATGAAGAGGTGTAGTGGTTGGATGGTTAGAGCACTTGCCAATGGTGCTGAAGGTCCCGAGTTTGTAACTCAACTTATGGCTTATGGGTGGAGTTTTTCGAAAATTCTCTCTATTCACCCAGCAGTAAATGGGTACTCAACTCTCTTTAGGGAAGGTGAAGCGAAGACGACAGATGCCCCACCCCAGTTACACCTTTGCTGGTGCAAGTTGGCTCTCCAACAGCTACTTTCCCTACTACCAATTTTTGGTTAATGGAGAACCTACAACACGCTGAATCAAGTAAAGTTTGTAGGCGCTACTCATACCTTAAATGTGAACAAGCCATGACGAAATGATAATTTTAACAAATCGACTTATAAAACCAATTTACCCGCATGCAAAAACTGTAAAACTCTCAGTCTCAGTTGTTATCCTTAAGTTTTAAACCCCATCACTTTGGGTTTGCCTTTGGGCTGAGTGATATGGATTAATTTAATACAAATTATAGTAATGAAGTAATGGCCTAATGCAAGTGCACCGATACTAGTACCATTTAGAGGGAATGCTTGGTCTCTAATAAGTTACAGTTTCACACTTCTGGACTTACAGACTTTACAATCAAGGTTACATAGTGTAAATCATATCATAGCCAACCAGCATTCAGTCAGTCGGTCTCATCGCTTCAACTTCAAGGGCCAAGGAAGTGGCAATCAGCAAACTGTGGCTGGCCTGTGGGTGTGTCTTCAGTCTAGCCTACTAGTACTAACTTACTAACCAACTTAGTAACAAACAAAGGCAGTGACTGATTAGTGATTGATTGGTTGACTCACTCCTTCACTACCCACTAACTCAGTCAGTGATTCACTACCGACTACCGTGTACAACTACAAGTGAGATTTAAATTTAATCACTAAGTCAGTAAATGAGACTGTCGCCGTGTCAGTGCCGCTCACTGTGAATGTGTACCCAAGTCTCAACGCGCTACATAGGTGAGGTCAGATGAGGTGTGAATGACTGTCCCTGTGACTGAGACGTGAGAATCAGAATGACTTACAAGTTACTGTGAGTGTGACACTGACTGTCACGACTGTGAGTGTGACACTCACAGTCACAGTCACACTGATCTGATTGGGATCAGAATGAGGTAAACACGACAGCACAATCAGCTTTTCCTTTCAGCATTTGGCCCACATTACCCAACCATGAAACTTTTGCTACGTTTAACTTCCTACCCACTCACCCTGGCTCTTCGTTCGCCATTCCAACTTAATCAATGTGTGTGTAGCTGATCAAAATTTCGACCCAGACCAGGGACTAGTTAGAGTCCCAGGGACTCTACATCAAGCTGCACCGTATTCGTCCCTTCGCGAGTGCAGGGGATTCACAGTTCAAGGGTTGTCCCTCCTTGTCCAGATTTCAGTTCCCGTTGTTCTACCTCCCTCGATAGCAAGGCGGAGGACGCTAGTCATCAAACCCGACAGCACCAGTGGAAGAAGAAGTGTATATACATGTAGTTGCCATTAACCATCCAAGACAACCATATGGCCTAACCATAATTTCAATACATGTATGTCCGTCAGCAAGACAACCGTTTGGAGGAAGTAGTGCAAAGATCAAAATCATTTGGACTCCTAACTTACCACGTTGGGCATTGCTTACGGCATGATACAACCATGAGAAAAAGAGGTATGATGCTATACTACAAACTATTTCTGTGGACAGGATTGGTAGCTCGGCAAAGCTTGAGCATTCAATTTCAGAGGGGGACATACCTAAGGGCTAAGCCTTAAGGTGCATTAATTTAGTAAAACCTACCACCACTACACAACAACAATGTTTATCTTACAGGACAGGCTATCAAAAGCAAAGTGAAAAGGCTGCAATTTATTGGAAATATACCACAAGGACACTCAAAGTGAAATCTGTACAGATACATATATATACACAGAGTCTGTAACAGAACTCATCCACTAGTCGCTCTCATTGGTGGCGATATTAATATCACTCCATCTCCTCTCACAAAGAGCATCGGTATCATTCTTTTTGTAGCCTACAATAAAAATGCATACGATATAAGTATTACAATTCATCAAGTTGAAGAACAAAGTAATACTCAAACAATGCCATGGGTCCATCAACTCACAAGAGAAAGCGATTGTCAGGTGAACATAAACAATTTGCTGACACTTTTTCTGTACACCGCGCCAGCGCCTTACTAAGTTCTTTACTTTTTTTCAGATGGAAAAGTTTTACTCTGACATAGTAAGAAGTACCGCACGTTCAATCAGCACCAAGCACAATCAGCACAATTAACATGTATGTGCCGCGTTGGATTCGCGTTAAAAAGTTGTTAAAAACAAGGCGAGTGCGAATCAAACTCTTTTTACTCTTCAGCGAAAAGTTGTTGACTTAGAAAACTCGCCATGTTTTTTCTACCAGTTACGGGTAGGCGTTACATTGCCTGATGGCTGAGGAGATGAGATACCTGTGATTATTTCAATTGGCGGCCATGCTGACTACAAATTATTTTTTTCATATATTGCATTATCACCAAATATTCAACAAAGATAGCTTATATCATGAATGCATTGTACATCGAGTGAATTTTCAAACAAGTTGCTAAAACATCAAAAACAATTCCATTTTCTGTTTCGGTCATGTACGCCTATATAGTGAGCTTGACTACCACATCCGTGTTTACATAGGGACAAAACCGGCGGGAATCGCTAAGCTTCGACCACCATCGCATCGTGTCATACCTCATCAGGCATTTGAGGCAGCAGAAATGAGATCAAGGGTACAATTAGAAACCATTTTTTTCAGTTCACTAAAACTTTAAAGCTTACAGAAAACAAGTTGTTTACCGCTAGATGGCCAGTAGCCATCATACACAGCAACTTGCACGCAATTTTCTTGTCAATAAACTTCCTTTGCTTAGCTGTTGACGCAGTGGTGAGGCATTGCCCATAAACTGTCACTCAGAGCTAGTCTTATAAACTCGAGCGGTGTAAATACCTTGTAGATCTCTTCATAAGTCTCATCATCAATCTCCACAGTTGTGACCGTCTCTTCGACATCACCCAAAATCATGTTTAGATGCTGATCGTACGCCTACAATGGCATCTAGTGGTTATCATAGAGAGAGGATTTAACTCACGGTGGATATCTCCGAGTAACCACTTGACATTTTACGTGGTTAGCTGAAATAGTTTGGGCACAGCGACTAATTGGGGTGGTAGATAATCGATTCACCAAACTATGTTAACCAAAGTGGACCAATGACAACTCCCCAGCCAATATTGTACGGCGATTACACAATCCTCAGAGAACGTTCTTTATATAAGCTTTCATTAGACCTGGGCATTGAAAATGTTTTCATGGTGAGCAATAGAATCTACAAACAAGTGCTCAACCTCAGTAGTGGAAGTATTACCACTAACTTTGGTACAGAGATAGGACTTACGTGCAGCCTTCCCCGTAACTCGCGATCATTTCTCATTTTCACATATATTTTTTCATCCAGGCTCAGACGAATGAGATCAAATGGTTCTTCCACCGCAGCTACGGGTACCTGCACAGAAAACAAATCGATAATCATCTCTGAGTTGTCGATATATAAAAAATAATATATGCTGTATAACGAAACAAAAATCATCAATGATCAATCATCAACGATCCAAAATTTTCTCGTTGATGAATCGGATGGGTGACTCACTGACTAACTATCTACGGACAATAGCCGCAGACGCCACAGTCTACACACTGTTCCAAACTACAAAGTGTTTTTTTAATCAGAAATCATTACATGATTATAAAAATTTATTCATTATTAACATAGTTCAGTAGCTAATCAGTTGTATTCTAACTATGAGCGTCACTGATGCCATATTGCCATATTGGTATCACCATCACCTCAGTATGTCCAACTCCAACGACAACATTGAGCAAACTACTAGACTATTACTATTAACTACAACTACAAGTACAAAACTAGCCTTCGCAGCAATTTTGTTGGGTCCTTTTGCATAACAGAACAACATAAAAGGGGTTATGCTATGGCCGTGGGTACACAAACTTCCGGAGTTGTGTTTCCTATTATTAGAAGGAGGTAACTCTGCATTCATTGCAGCGATAGCGAGGGCTTTTTTTGCCAAAAAGCGAATATTGGTCACTCTAAGTCTAATAACTACGGCTCGAATGGCCCAAATAGAAAGAAAATGGGATCTAATTACTGAAACTTAGTAACCTGATGATCTTTGCTCCCTCATAACATCGAGTAGAACTCAAAATTGAACATAATATTGAAGAACACTGAAGTTATAAGAAGTGCTTTGCCAAGTTTTCCTTGTCCTAAATAGAGACCGTTGCATCTGGGCCTCTCTCGTTGTGCAATAATGGCATACATGGTCGCTAACAGAAATAAAAAGCTGCACTCTGAAACTCTATTTTTATATTTTTGTTGAACATTTTCTACATTCAGACTTGTGTAACGACAGGTTTAGTATGCATCTGTAAGAAAAGTTTCCAAACATCAGCGTGTAGCCGTAAGCCGACAAATCAATGCAAACACCAACAGCTATGTGCTAATTTCCTATACCAAGGTAAATTCTGTTGCGTCTACGGTCTAAAAAGTGCATCACTGAGGGCTGTCTAAGTATGTGCATTGGATAGGGCTATATCTGAGCTTCCATTTAAGCTGGGTATTGGGCCCAGTTGTTCATCATTCATGGTACTGGTAGGCTTCAGAATCAGAGTTCAGAATCCGAAAACAAATGAACACACGTTTGGCCATCGCCATGGCTCATTTTGATATATAATAATTAATATACCATTCATTCAATTTCATTCGCTTTGATTTTTTAGAATCTGGATAGTGATACTGATACTACTACTAGCGTCTAGTACATAGTCATTCAATGATTTCATTGACTCATTCATTCATGATTGATTGATAATTTAATTCATTCAAATTCAATTATGAATTAATTAATTCAATAATTGATTTGATGGATCATCGACATCAGCATTTAAACTAATTTAGTCTAGTCAGTACTCAGCAGTCAGTAGTCGACAAAAGTAGTCGAGACTCGACTACTCATGTCGACTACTCTACTGACTGACACTGACTGTGAGTCTGAGTGACACTGACTGTGAGTCTGAGTGAGTGAGTCAGTGACTGAGTCACTCAGTCACTGTCAGTGACTCACTCACGTCACTGACTCGAGTCGACAATTTCGAACCGACACTGAGTGATTTGAGGCCTTTTTAAAATGTTGGTAGCTAAAAATTTAGATCTTAGGCTGACTAGGCTGTTAAATAGTGGCTCTCAAGATGACACGACTCGGGGAAACGAGAAAAAATACCCAAAGAAAAAAAGCCAACCTGCTCTGGTTCGTCCGCCATGATTTTCGACTTTCTACCAGTCACGCCAATGAGAATTGAGCTCTTAAGGAAATAGGTCACAAATACAGTCGATATAGATTACGTAGATTCGTCGTTAGCTACAGTGACGCTACCGTTGAAATATCTCTGTCGATCTCTGCTGACTTGTGATTGGCCATAAGCATTCTAAGCATTCTAATTAGGGTTGCTCAGTTACTGGTCGCTATTTTTTGGCTGAGTTTGCGCGCGTGGTCCCCAAAGGAATAATCTTTCCAAGTAAGGGAACCAGAGTGGAGTAAGTTTTGGGATAATCCTTTGTCCTCTGATCCCTCGAACGGATCTAGTATGCCAGTTACTGTTTGAAGCCCAACTGAAACTCAAAACTTCAGGTGACAAGTCAAACAACTCAACTCAACTCTCAAGTCAATACTGAATGTGAATTGAATACAAGTCGGACTATCGAGTGTCGGGAGTGATCAGTGAGTGAAACTTGAAGTTGAAGAATGAAGTTGAAACTGAAAGTCAGTCAACTGACTCAACTCACAAGACAAAACACAAAAGAAAAGGCAGACTCTCACTTACTCAGAGTGAGACTGACTGAGAGTATGACTGAATTGAAAATTACCATCACTTCAGTATCACTATCAGTATCGAGTATGTACTATGTATGGTTATGTCATAACCATAGATAGATCATTAGATGATACTGATAGTGTGACTCCTAGTCATAACTTATGACTAGAAGTCACACTATCATCTATGAGTATCATGAACAATCTGGGGGTGGGGGGCTGGGGTCGTGTGAAATCAACTTCACAGGAACTTGAATAGGTAGCTAGTAAGGGATTACGATAAGATACTACTACTATGACTGGCTACTATGGGTATCACGGTATGGCATTGACGGAGTCGCTACCTAGTTTCTGGCTATGCAATGCATGTTCTGGGAGCTGGCATTCGAGTTGGCAACTGGCATAATGCTTGTTTCTGTTAAGGCGCCTTGGACACAAAACAAATATTTACGGTAATTGAACCCTCTGCAAAAGCAGGGTGATCTGACATGAAAAGCGTTTGTAATTTTCGTACACGAAACAATCACCGCCTTCATCGGTGATATTACTCAATTGATGAAGCCACTTGTAAGCTGCCGTCAATATTTCTAGCTTTGGTACGAAAAGAAAACCTGTTAAATCTCAGACAGAGTTGATAACAGGTTCCTATGTTAGGCTCTTTCTGGTGTAAAGCATAACAAAAAATAACGCCAAGAAAAAGGAAGTACCTTAGATCACAATGCAATGTTAT